>Ga0209671_1001371_pt1 | contig 20201 bp, 15 predicted proteins | sample WorMetHERISLAND2_2_FD_187401 | JGI IMG/M metagenome (GOLD analysis project Ga0209671, IMG submission 187401) | Marine gutless worms symbiont microbial communities from Max Planck institute for Marine Microbiology, Germany - Olavius geniculatus... | ecosystem: Host-associated > Annelida >...
CCCCCAGTTTAGTTTAATGTCATACAGTAATCATAGAAATTCTATGGACAGAAGTGCTCACTGGGTGACTTCACTTTTTGACTTAGACTTCTTTAATTGTCGATCATCTTACTTGATCGGCCAATATTCGGCCATCAACTTGATGGGAGATTTGATGGACGATTAGTCGCTAATTGGTGATGGAAAAACGATCATTGAGATGATCTCCAATCAAGTCCCAAAGTTGATTGGAGATCAGTTTGATCGGCCATCAAATGCGCATGGAAAAACGGGACCTAAAGCTATGTCTTCCATGCAAATCAAACTGAATTTATCCAGGTTAGTTCGGCTAACTTTGGTCTAAGTAGGTACTTTTTGACTTAGACTTTCGCTGAGACTTTCGCTGAGCCTAAACTTTGGTCTAAGTATTTACTTAAACTGAACTTTTGAAATCACTTCACTTTTTGACTTAAGTAGGTACTTAGACCGAAGTTTAGGCTCAGCGAAAGTCTTGAGTCAAAAAGTGAAGTTGCCCACTGTGCATGTGTTTCAGGGCAAGAAAGAATTGTACTGTTTACACATCATTTTTAGGCAAAAATTGTTCCCAAATGTTTTGAAAAGATATCTGATGAAAGAACAGCATCTTTTTTCTAAACTGTACTATCGTTATTTTCAGGGATTCTATTAGTCCAACTAAGAACCAGATTTACCAAATTAAGTGGTCTACTTACAGGCAGCTAAGTCTAGATTTGAGCAAATAAATTTGTATATGGTTGCCACTAAATGTTGCTGTAACTTCTGAAATCCATTTGTTATTTTTTGCCTGTCTTATGTACAATATTATACTAAGTGCTTTGCATCCATCAAAAATGATGGATTGAACATCTGTCTTAACTATAAGAAAGATTAGATGTTTTCTGTACCTTAAAGTTGTTCTATGTATTTTTGTAGAAGTTTGAGTTGTGATGTCAGAGATGGAAAACATTGGTTTTTTGGACACCATATATGATGTTGGTTTATTGGCTTTGTGCTTTTGAATGGTTTATTGACTTGTTTATCAAGATAAACTGTAGAAGATGAAATTTTATGTTAATACATTATTTTTTGTTGGTGTGCTATTGAAAGTTGGAAAAACCATGTAGTTACTGCAGTTGTTGAGGTGCATTTTTTGTTATTTGGTGATAAGTTATAATGAACCATAACATTGGCTCTTTTCAGTAAAAGCAGGGTTTTATTCTATTTAATATGTTTATTAATTAGCAAGATGTTATATGTGGACATGTTCAAAATATGATGCACAATTAAGTGAGGTAATCATACTGGAATGTAGGTGAATAATAGTTTCGCATTGAAAAAGCTTTCATCTGTTATAGTTTAGCTCAGACTTATATCAATACTGGTAGTCTACCACATTTGTTTAACCAACCTTTTTTTTAAAAAAAATTGTTTGCACAGATTAAGAATAATGCACAAAATTTCTCACTAGGAAAGGCTCATAATGATGCAGGAGCAGAATTTTCCTAGGCTAGATGCTTCTGTTAGCTAGTAATGTTGAATGACTCAACTACTCAGCTTTAGCTAAGTGATCAACTGATCATTTAGTATAGTATAGCCTTTTGTACTGTTTGTAAATTCAAATACAGATTGTTATATTTTTGAGGCTAGTGTTTAAAACTGCTGTCATTCAGGGCTGTGTAGGAGGTGATTGATCGGTTGAATGAATGGTTGCATTAGCACCAAATGTCCAAATCTGTCTATGTTCACACGTGGAATGTATGTTGTGTAGATTGAGAGAAGTGAATGGTCAGTGCTTAACATTTCTCTCCGCCAACATGGTTTGCCATCTGTGGATGTTCTTCATCCTAAACAAGTGCAGCAGTTGTCTGGTCAGTTGTGCATGGATATGAATTTGCAGATTTGTAGCAGCTATGGTGTTATTTGTTATAATTACAACCAAGTACATCGATGATTCAGTTGATGAATAGCTAACAAAAATGTTTTCATTTTTGTAAGTTGAGTGGTGTAGTGAGAAGTGAGTGAGTGAGTAGTTTATTAGTGCCACATCAGCAGAAAATAGGCATAGCAGTTTGTTGCTGGTCATTATGTGTATTACAGTTATAATGATAATAGTAATTTTCATGCCTCTTAGTAAAGGTGTTGTTTATTGTGGTAACAAGGAAAGTATTTACTATTTATGCAGCAACAGCAGTGACAGATTGTCTACTCAGGTATCTTGAGATGGTGCTATGCAGCCGTTCTAACAGGTCTTATTATGGGTCTTGAGCGTTCAAATTTGTCTGTCTTTTTGGATAGCTGCATAATGTGCATATGTCTAAACACATGGCTGCATACATCTAGACAGAATGATGGCAACATGAATCTTGTGACATAGTGTACTGACAAGCCGTGATTTCTTGTTGTAGTAGATATTTGCTGTTGTTCTGTCCCTGCAGTTCATTGTTTAGCCGCAGCTCAGTCGGTGTGTGCAAACACGGTGCTGTTGTCAGTGGAGATAGCAAAAAACTAGATTATTGATGCATTATTACGATGATAATTGTGATGATTATTATTGTTATCAGACGTGGTGCTGTTGTCTACGGAGACAGCAAAGTCAGTGCGTCAGTCACTGTCACGTCTGATGAAGGACGGTGATCGCAGACAGGAGCTTGTGCGAGAGATGATCATCACTAATAACCAACTACGGTCTGTCCATTCTGCCACTTTTTGATATTGGTCTGGTAACAGCGGTCTACAAAACTGTTGTGATTAATGCTGAAATGGTATAGCTTGTTATAGGAAAGTTGTTCATCTGAAAGCTATGGGGAGTCACCTGCCATATGTTTCCTGATGCCCAATGCAGATGAACGCATCATGCCATAACCCCAGCCAGACAAGCTGATTCTCGATTTCTCTGCCCCTGATTGATAGAAGGCTGAGTTGACTTTAGAGTTGGTTGTATACCGAGATGGTTTACTTTTTCCCAGGCATTCACCCACCTAAGTAAAACCACTTAGCAGTGACCCAACCGTGAGTCGAACAAACGACTTCATGATTGCAAGTCCAACATTCTAACTGTTACACTACTAGGCCATCTTGGATGGCAAAGCATCATTGAAACATTCATACTTTACACTTCTGGGACACATGATGTATCACCGCAACAAAACAACCACTTTTATTGCTTTGCCGTTGGTTTGGTAACAGAAGGGTGTGTGATGTGTAAGAAATTTTGCTCTGTCAGTTTATTTTTTGGGACCCAGCATATGTGAAGTAACTCTGGAGCAACGCTGTAAAATGATGGTTAAATGAAAACTAACAGTAACTAGTACTGGTTAGTTACAGAATATATTTATGTAAAAAACTGTTCAGTGTAAGGATGACATCGTGGTTGTAGATATAAAACAGCACAAATCAAAAAATTGAAACTTTACCATTACACAGTCAGCAAAGTTCTTCTGACATTGTGTAGTGGTGATGTTTGAATTTTTAATTACAGAATATATTGTGTCTGACTTGCTTACTTACTTTGCTGACTGACTGTAAACTGATTTCAGTGAGGAGCTGAAAGCTCAGAGTCAAGTGACAGCAAAGCATGATGAGGAAATTAACAGACTGCGAGTATTGCTGCAGAACTTGCCGGATCACATGTTACAGGTAGCTTTTTTTTTGATGTTCTGATGTTTTAATCACTCACTAGTTCCAATATTATTGATCAGTGATGTCGCAGCAGGCAGGTGGGTGAGAGGCATAACTAGGAATACTATGTCTGAAGAAATATTTGTTCAAATTTTGGGTATTTTGGAGTTTTATAACTTTTTACACCCCGTGAGTGATCGAAGGTAGTACATTTGGAACTGAATTCAAACCGATGTTTAAAAAGAATTTATTTATTTTGAAAGTTGTAAGTATAACAAAACACAGCTTTTATTTAATAGTTTTTTTTGTAAAAGATGTGCATATTCCCCTGATCGTGGAGGCTTTTGGCCATTCCTAATCTGGCAAAGTTGGTGTTGCTGTCAAATAATGTTGTTTTACGTTTATGTATATTCTAGATATTAGCTGGTAGTTTATTGTTGCTGCTGGTCAAAATACATGCTTTCTTACTTTGTTTTAGGTGACAGCCGTATCAGATGATATCGGACGATTGAATCTTTCCACTGCTTCTGCTGCTGCTGCTGCTGCTGATGATGATGATATTACAACAGTTGCTCAGCTTCGTGCCAAGTGTGAGCAGCTCCGCCAGAAATGTGACATTTACGAGCAGGAAGTAAATCGACTCAGTGGCAAACTGGAACGTTTTGTTCATGAGGTGATTTAATGTTTTGTTTACCATGTCTAACTAATGCTGTTGTCCATTCTACTTTGATTTTACTTTTCCAGGTAGTGCGGAATCAGATGTTAGGTAAGGTAGGAACTCGTTGGATGACCAGTTATGTCAGAATATTCGTACCCAAAATTATAAGAATCTGTTAATTCTTCTTTAAGTTGCAGCGCATAATGTTCGGATCCTTGTTTGAGACACAGTGTAGAAGTAATGGACATTGTGGTTTAGGAGGAAGAGCGACGTCGGCGTGAGACTGAAATATTTCACCGTCTGCGCAAGAAACCTGGCAGAGAGAGAATTGATGAAACGTTAGTACAGTCCATCATTCAGTCTAATCTCGGCTATACATTGCTATGTGTCACTATCAAATCAGCTGCATATTTCGTTAGTTTACTTTGCTAGTGTTGTAACAATGTTCTGTTGAGTAACAGGAAAGGTGTCGTGCACATGAAAAGTTATTTTACTTCTGGTTTTTTGTTTGTTTTTTTTATTCTTTACATTAAATACAGATTAGGTTCAAGGTTGTATGCTCAAAATGAGGCAGAAGCTCTCTTTTTTGACCAAAGCATCAAATGATCAAAGCATTAGATAGTTCAAAATACACAAAGTGTTAGTTCAGCAATCTATCAGAGTTTATGTTTGATGTTCGGTAGTGTAAAGCCTAATTTCCAGCATCACGTTCCGCACCATAATGCAACACAATGTTTTGCAAGGATTTTTCCGCAAGCAAATTGACGATGCATAACAAAGTACATTCCGTACCGTTCTATAAGCTCCGCAGCGGCGCCACGCTGTTCCACAGGAGATAGAAACTGTCTCTATTTTTTGCTGCAAGCACCGTTGCTGTCAACCAATCGCAGCAAAGCCATAGCTATGTAGCCTGCAGTGGTAGGCCGCTACAGCACATGCTGGCAATGGTGCACAAAGGTAAAATGATGAAACTTAAAATAGATGCAGATATAGGGGGCTATCGATACGGATATAATTTAATTACTTGAACAAAACCAAAAAATCTTTGCATTTTTCTGCTGTTCTTTGCTGCGATCCCCCACTTCCGAACATAAAATTACCACACTAAAGTGCTTGTGTACTCTTTTCCGTTTGTGCTTGCGTTACGGTACGGTACTGTGCAGTACAGAACGGTACATTGCATTGCGTTGCAGAACGTGATGCTGGAAATTTGGCTTAAGTGACTGTAGACTGTTGTAAGTGACGAGTGTTTTAGTTCTGTTTGTTAGTACAGAAGTCAAAATATGCCATTGTAAGAGTCAGTCAGATGTGTCTGAGATGTTAATGTTAACGTAACAGACTTTACTATAGCCCCCTTTTCCTTTATATAATGTTTCTCAGAGATGCTGTTATCTGAACGTCTTCAATGCTCACTTTTGATGTGCTTATGGCTGCAGCGTGCTGAGCATAATTGATTCATATGAGAGGCATTTGTCCGAACTGCGTTGTCGTGAACTGGGTTTGGCCATTGCTGACGACACTCATCAGTCGCAGACTAGTGTCACAGATGCCGAGTTTACACCTAACATCAAGACTGTCATCAGGGTTAACTGTTTTTTCACTTCATCTGAACATTATGTCATAGTATTTTATTATACTAACTTGTTAAAGGCAAATAGAGACTTTTTTGTGTATTTTTTACATGCAGTAGTATTACTATAGTTTTTTGTTGAACTGGTTCTCATTGTGAAGTTAGTCCAGTGTGGACAGCATTCCTAAGGGAGTTCAGAATAGTGTCTAAAGAAAAAAAGCAGTACATCACATTAGCAGAATAGCAGAAGTCATAGTGTTGCTTGTCAGTTTTGGTCATTAGGACTGCTGAGAGTTATTAGCAGCTATGAGTTGAAAAGATGGTTAAATGGTATAGCTCTTCATAGGAAACTCATCTTAGAGTTACAGAATTATCTGCCATATGGAATCAGACATTGTTACCTGAACACAATGTGTTATCTGCCACTTGACATAAGTGAATGTGCCCTGCCATAACCCCAGCTAAAGAGGCTGATACTTGATTTTCCTTTTCTGTAGGGATGGAAGGCAGAGTTGACCTAGGTGTGGGTTATGTACCAATATGGTTTACCTGTCCACTAACAGTCACCTATCCAGGTGCTAACCACTTGATAGCGAGCTGACCAAGAGTCGAACCAATGACTTTATGATCACAAATTTAGCATCCTAACTGTTACGCTGCCACGCCACCTGTGTATGTGCTTGCAGATGTATGAGAAGTCGTTGAGGGAATTAAAGAGCAAACTGAAAATAGTTGAGAATGAACATGAACTGTTGAAACTAGAGCTGCAGTCGCGGTCTGTTTTGTTTGCTTTGTTTTGCGCTTTGTTTTGCGTTTACGTTTGCTTTGGTGGTGGTTTGCTCTTTCTTAGTGCCTTTCAAGTTATATCTGGTGTTTATGTGTGTATCATAGTACCAGTAGGTCATAGTTTCATACAGTAACATGAGAAATCTTTCAACATTAGACACGTCTTGTGCAAAGTTGCTTTTATGATGTCATTGTCATCTTGATCAGTGGTATAGGCCACTAACGGTATTTGCAGCGGTTTACTGTTTTGAAAATTACCTGTTGGGGGATCTAAAATAAATGTCCGGTAAGACTAGTGGACAGAGTCACTAGTCAGTCGTTGTTGTTTGAATTTAGCTTTGTGTTAAGCATCTTTGCTAGAACAGACCTGCATCAGTAGTCAGTTTTTTTAATAAAAAAAGTTGTAGAATTAATAACGATATTTGATTCATTTTTTTACTTGCTCATAATTACTGCAGTACTGGTAGGACCACGATACCACAATATTCCAGCACTATGATGTCAAGCTGTTTGTTCGTGTTCAAGTGTGAAATTGCGTGATATTGTGATTTAATTATTGTTTAATAGCACCTCTCCAAATCTTCTTTCTCGCATTATAAAATGTCAATGAGGTCAGTTGGCAGTCACCACTGCCGAAACTGTGCTGTGTGCTGCAGCAGGTGTGGTGGTTTGCAGCAAAGTGTTTTCTACCAAGTGTTGGGATGTTTTCTGCTGTTATGTTTCAGTCCTCAAGTGAAAGACATTCGTGAAGCTCAGCTGAAAGTGAAACAGTTAGAACGAGTCATCAGGACGTTGAAAAGCAAGCAGTAATTGTCGTGTTTCATCAGAATTTCAATTTGTCTAGTGTTCAGTACAGTTTGAATTATTTTAGATGAATTTAATTGCCCAGTATGTAACTGCAGGTTATTTCACATTAAGTGCATTAGTGATGGTTTAGAATGGATCAAAATGGTGCTGTCTGATGTCCAATTTACTATGGCTTAATGTTACAAACAAAATAGTTATATTTTTTTCATTCTGTTTTGTTAGAACACTGTCAAAGTTTGCGGGCTCATCTGAATGACCTTGAACTCTAAATAGGGGTTTTTATTGATTTTTTTTGGCGATCTGTCGCTGTAAAAGAGTGAATTGCAACACACTGGATGAAGATAGACCAAGATTACCTGCAAACAGGAACTGCTATAGGCTCTCGCGTGTTTCATGAGCATTAGCTCAGATTTGTTGGTTGTTTTTGCAACAGAAGATTGCCGATGAGGGCTGGAAAACAGTGACACCATAATAGAGAGATCAGTTTTGTCAAATAAACCCTACCAGAGCTATACTGTGGAATGTCAGCTTGCAGTGTGTTGTGAAAAATCTGAGATAATGCAGATATGTTGTGGTTTTCACTGTCTTACAGGTCTGAATCATTTGATATAAGCCGGGACACTGGCAGGAGAACATTGTCCACTGAGATTGACTTTCTTACGGCCGCAAAATGTCGACTTTTTCTCAAGGTTTGATTGTTGTGTGATTATTTCAATTACATATTTTGACGAAACATGGCTCATTGGTTAAAGCAGCTCATTTTTGCTAAGTCTTACAGGTTTGATTTTCACTGAGACATGTGAGTTGTGAATGGCACTATGATGAACATGCTGTTGGAGAACCAAGTTAAGGTATGGTGGTTATACTCTGAGACAATGACACAGAGTGGCTTGTATGATAGCAAGCTCCCCCTATGATAATTCCTCCACACACGGTTTTTCCAGCTGCTTAGCCAGTTCGTCAGTTCTTAGCATTTGACTCTGTTGCCATTGATACTTACTTTACTTTTCATAAGCTTTGCTCTTACGCGATATCCAGTCGATGGCTTTTTTTGTCTGACTGGTGAAGCTGTGTCAAGCTGCCAGTGAACTATGTGACAGACTGGCACTTGTACAGCAGGTGTTCAACTGTCTGTGGTTGCTGTTCGCAGTGGCTGAGGGTTGCCTCCATTTTGTATCCCTGCATTTGTATAAGGTGTGTGTCGTTCTGTAGTGGCCACTTCGGAGTTGGTTTATGGAGACCCACCCGCCGCCTCGAGGTAGTGTCGAGTCCTTTAGAATGTGTCATGGTAGTGGTAGTGAAGGGTCATCAATGAGATGAGCATTGAGCATTGCTGACTGAAGAGTGTTGCCATGTCATCACTGCGCTGATGTGTGTCAACGTTACAGTCATTCTGTGTGAAGCTGGTCGTGTCTGATCTAAGTGAAGTCGTGCCGGCGTTACAGTCGCTCACTCTCACTGCCGAAGCTTATCCTCATCTTGAACAGGTGCTCAGAGTCTGTTGGTCTGTCAGCATCATCTTTGTATTTTAGGACTTACATGCTTAGTTATTTTTTGGAATTTGACATTGGGAATGCACTTTTTGTTGGATGATGACGGACAGAAAGAGCGGAACAAATGGTAGTCAGGTGTGTGAAATGTTGAATTGGTTCGACTGTTTGTTATCTATTTTTTACTGTCATTTTTAGGTCAACTCCTTTACTGAGTCAATCTAATAAAGCTGGTCTGCTGTAGATTTTTGTGGGTAGTCTGATTTGAATGACATTTGGCATACAGATATATGTTGATGAGTGCTATTTGATCTAAGGTCAAGGTCACATGATCTTTGAAATTAGCAATTCTTTCGTTTTAAACTCTCTCTTTTACCAGTTACAACAAGAGCTGGCATGAGTCTAGTGATTCTTAAACTAGGGGACATTATCTGGAGAATAAGTCATCGTCTTTGTGAGTCACTGTTTCAAGAAGTGTGGTTTGTTAGCTGTAAATGACCTTGAACGTGATCAATGTGCTAAGAAGTAGAAATGTTTGAGGTGACGTCCAATAGTAGGCACAAAGCATCGGCTCTGTGGTACTGTTATGTAAACCAGCCAATCTGGAGCTAATCTGGAATGGATGTTTGCTGACTGAGACTGTTTGCATGCAGTTTGTGAAGGACGTTCTACATGTTGTCGACTGTCAAGATGCTCTGAAGCCTCAAGAACTGAGGACAACACAAGGGGACCGAGCTGCTCATCAAGATCATCAAGTCTGGTGTGAAAAGACTTGGTCTCACGTCCTACCGACTCTCGAGTACTGGGCACTAGAGTTGCGCCAACTGAAGGTGGTCACTTTCATTATCCATTTAGATTTTCCCCTTTTCCAACTATTAAGTAGTTTTAGTCTTTGTTCAGTCAGTCTATTCCATGGGCATTAAGCCAGCTTAGGTGCCCCAGAATGGTCCCTTTGGGTTGATGTCGCAGCACTGGTAATATTTGCTTTGTGTGGCTAAGGCTAATGATAGGATCAAAGCATCGATGACAGTTTGACTCAGTGATCTTAGCGAAAAAGTTTTTCTCTGGCATGCTAAGTTATTACTGAGATGACTGTCTGCCATTTTACCTGTTCTGCTAATTAGTGTGTAAAGCACATGAGGCAACTAATTCAACTCAGTCTTCGATCCTGTGTGGGATTACTAGAGTGACTGAATAGCAGTTAAATGCCAATGGTGAATGTAAGCACTAGGTTTCAGATAGATTAGCAGTTTTGCCATAATGACAGAATGATGAACATTGTCATGTCTGTTAATGTTACTGTCAATACATTTAGTTAAGTGTTGTTTTCTGAATCTCGTAATAAAATCTGCCTTATGTGCATTCGTAGTGGAATGATGCATTCATATGCACTGTTGAGTAATGCTGTGTTTTCATTCATGGTTCAATATCAACAGTTAGAAGTAATTATCAAACGAGCGCTGCAGTTGTGTACATACTAGACCTAGTGCAGCTTTGATGTTGTGTTGTCTATCGTGGCACTGATGTTGTGTAGGAGCTGCAGCTGTCAATAAAGCGCATGATAGACAAGGTGTTTCCGTGGCAGTGTGGACTAATGCGGTCAGTCAGTGAGGACCATGTCACAACGTCTCAGCTGATAGAAACAATAGATGCTCTCATCTATGATGATGTAACTGATGGTGGCGATAAGCAGATGCAGGTGAGGTCATTCTTCACAGCTGCAGTGTTGCATCTTATTGCTTTCTGTTATATCCTTATCACTGCCATCGCTGTTTTCATTATGGGTTTTACCAGTATATTCTGCGATGTGTTTTATACATCTTCTGTGTGCTTCTAATGCAAAAACAAAAAGTGCAGAAAACGAAAATTGTGGTGGTCAGTGATGACGGTTATCATAATGAGGACTTGAACTTTTTTCTGTTAACTATTTCTTCATTAAATGTTCTGCTCTTGTTCAGATGAATTTTGAATAGTTATTATTTTTTGTTTTTGTACTTCTGTTGTGTGCATGGTAGTGGCCTTACACTTTGAACATTCTGTTAATTGAACTCTTCAAACCATATTTGCCTTATGAGCTGCTTCATCGCTTATCAGATTGTTAAACTTGTCAGCTTATTTAATAGCTATTTGTTAGTGTTTTGATCTAGTTGGTTTTTGTCTTTGCACAGGTGAGGGGCATGGATGGCCAGTCGGAGACAGAGTCAAGAGCAATGCTGCAGGGTATTGTCAGACATTTCCAGACGTTATTCGATGTTCCCAACGTGCTTGGTGTTTACGCACGCATGAGCGCCGTCTACTGCAGTCTGTCAGAAATGCACAACGTTCTGACGACGCTCAAGGATCATCTGGATCTTGGTCAGAATTTGACAATTTCTTGGTGACTTATTTTTGTCAGTTTGTGAGTGGTATTCTGTTGGTGAAGTTTGCACTTGAGAACATTTCTGTTCTTTATACTGAGAACACTTTGTTATGATTAATGTTTTATTGTGTTTTCAATTTTTGCTCGTATCCTGCTGCACGTCTCTTTGGAGAGTGCAGTTTCGGGTGATCCTGGATACAATCTAATTTGGAATTACTTCAGACACGTCGAGTCATAATTAAAGTACAGTCGGAAAATGAACACTAAAATGACAGTGGTTCTGGGTGTATTGGTGTAACTGTGCTGCTGTTGTATCATTTTTTCTGTTCCAATCAGTCGGCCAGACATAACACATTCTATGTGTGGCAAACAAATCAGACGCACATAATGGCAGAGACTGGGCTGAGTGTTGAAGTCTTCTATAGCCAATGTCAAATAAAAACAGTTTAGTATTTATTTTTAAAAGTATGGTCCACTGTTATATGACAGTGAGCTCCAGGCAGAAGGAGCGCCAATGCTCACAGCTTTTTCCCGGAGCCATATTAAGGCTTTGATGGCCTCTAGGCCCAATTTTTGGAGGGGGTCCATTTCACACACATCGTCCATCGTCCAAGCATCCATGAAATGGCCGGAATTTTTTAAAAATGATGGTCTATGTGTTATACATTGGGTGTAACCCCTCAAATCTAGCTAAGGTGTCTGGAGTTTAGCCATAATCGAATTTTGTGTATTTTAGCCTTAAAATATGACATCTGGTGGCAACAGTTTTGATCACTTTTCTGAAAATTAACCGACCAAATTTAATGCATGGGTCTCTAAAACTGCGGAGCCCTAAGCCATGGCCTACTTGGCCTATGCATTTGTGTGCCCTGATTTTGCCGACAATGCTGTTGCCATTTGAGGTGCAGAAACTAACAATTCATGTAGTTGAGGCATGATGATATGATGCTGTGTTGTTGTTATGTTGGTCTGTATGTTACAATACAGTGCAGTATTCTTTCACTGCAATGTCGCAGATGAGTCGGTGAAGTCATCGGCTGTAGTTGATGCTGTGGCTCAGTTGTACGAAAGTCGAGAACGTTTCATACAACAACTGACAGACATTCTACACGTTGATGAGCCTCACAGGTAGCCGATGACAAACTGTCTGTGAAGCTGCTGCTGCTGCTAATAATTATGATAGTTTAAATAGATCTGTGGCTTATTGTGATTAGCAGCTACAATGGTACATCCGTTGTTGCGTTTGTTTGATCATTAATACAATTTTATTTCAGAATTATTATCTCCTTGTTTTGGTGTAATTTATGTTAATTTTGGACTTTTCTCATCCAAATCATTTGTTTCACATTTATGTCTCAGGCATCTCAGATTCAGCTTGCTGACATTGTGCACTTTATAAATTGCTATATTATCATATTTTTGTTATGTATTTTATTATCTTTTTGTTTATATAAAATTTTTAAAGTGTTAGTTGTTAAAAATATTTTTTTCTGATCATTGCTTAGACTGTAGTTTGTGATCGGAGAAGCACTATTGTAAAACCGTGCTTGCGAACAGAATTATTCCGAAGATTGAAGAATATCAAGAATTCTTCACGGCTTTCCATGGAGTCATGCATCAACTCATGTTACTCTTGGGCAAGTTGTCCACTGCATTCTTGAGATTTGTACAAAGTAAATTAAGACGTGTGTTTGCAGTGCACTTCACAGTCCGTGGACTATTAGTTTACGATATACATCATAATATTTTAATCAGTGCAAAGTTCTTTCATTAGCCAACTTTTTTGTAAACTTGAAAAATACTGATTGTTAAAGATTTCATTACATCAAAAACACGTCCTAAATTTTTGTCATCTTTTGTAGATTGCAGATTACCTTGCAACTCATTCTAACCTAATGCTGACTATATTTCACAAGGTAGTATGGAGATACATTTGGGGTGCGATGGAATCTTTGATGACCTTATAAGTGCAAATTTACTGCAGAGTGCACCAATGAAAGAATGATGAATATAGGTCAAAGGTTGATGTAATTATTGCAAAAACTTACAGGCTTACTTTTACATGCCAATCTATATAAATGCTCGCTGAAACAGTAATGTTTTTGAGTTCCATTTAAAAAGATGGTGTCACAAGTACGTTAAAGCGACGGTGGCAGACTATTTTGCGCAGCCGGTGCAGCATATGAAAACGCTCTTTGTCCAGACTTTAGTTTTGTGCAAGTTTGCTCAGTGCGGAGACTGCTGCTGGACTGAAGTCATGTTCGTGATGTGACACTGGCTGTTTGTGTGACATGTAGCTATGTAACATGTTGACAGGTGTGGAGAGAATTGATCATGTGTTGCCTGCAGTGCAGTCACTCACTCGCCAGCAATGACGATGTATCATATCGTTATGATATCTGCACGCCATCAAGTCAGCTGTTGACACAGCCTGTCACGGGCCAACGTCTCAGCATTGAGCAAGCCTTTGCATGGCACCAAGTACCGCACATCGTCTCAGCTAGGGATTATCACAATTAGTCGTCTGCATGTGGTAGCCACTTGTGTACCGGTTAAGGAAGTTGCTCTGTTCCAGACTCTGTTACTACTGGATGAACGGGAAACCATGATCTTGATATAATTGTCACTAATCACCCGGGTCAACTTAGCCTTCTATCCCCCCTCAGGTAATCAAGTTGAGTACGAGGCCAGTTTGGTTTCAGATTCTACTCTGATGGGTGATTACCTGCAGACAGGAAAACATGTCGAGATGTAACCAACCACCCAAGTCAACTAACTCAGTCTTCTATCTCTATGACGTAGGTTAACCTGGTACTGGCGTGACTGGAACATAACAAGAAAAATCGGTCTGTCTGGCTGTGTTAAGGTGGGGCAAGTTCACCTGTGTCAGGTGGCATATGTGATCTCATATGGTAGGTGATGCCTCGTAGTTTTGAGGTTGCTTCATGTTGACCTATAAGTGACTCATTTTTGACATTTTAGCCTCCTAGCATATCAGTATTTTTCCACCTTGTTCTGGCGACATTCTTTAATGTTTTGCGTTATATGACTGGGACCACACATTCCAGTGTATGGCTGTGTGCATTGAATGTACAGGAGAGCAGGTAATCGACCCAGTGGCATAGCCAGGATCTGGATTTAGGGAGCAGGGGGGAGGGGCACTTAAGGGATGTGAGGTGTGAGGAGGGGTGTCCTCTCTCTACCGGGAAAAGGGTCTGGGCAGGGGGCTTTGCCCGTTTTCGAGAAATTGTAAAATTTGTGTGTAAATGCAGTGTTTTGATGTATTTTTGCACTATTTTGTATGACTGAGTAGGCTTCTGTAGTTGTATTTTGTTCTGTTTTGTTTTAGAGCAGTTTTTATAATTTATTTTCAAAGGTCTACTCGTGCAGGTGCAACACATTTAGTAGTGATTACAGTTATACCCATTTTTTTCACAAACGTGTACCAGTTTTTTCTTTGTTGATATGAAGATTTGGTTTTAGTTAGTGTTAGTCATTTGTTGAATTATTAAATTAATTAGATTCTCTTAGATGCAAGCATCCATTGCTGTAGCCTTGCTGAAGGAAATCTTGAATTACGCCAATGGCCTGCCGCGTAGGCCTAAAGCTTTTATGAAGACTCGATCAGGATAGAGAGTAGGCTAACAGATGCATAGATAGTAGTTGGTTGTAGTATTGAAATTTGCAACTTTTGAAACATAGGAATTACAACCCATTGATGATTATGGTTGTTTATTAACCACTGGTTAAAGTTCGGGAGAACGCAGTTATCTGCTACTAGTTTTTAGTCCAAAGCGTTCCCCCATCTTATGTTCCCAAAAGACGCAGCAAGGGGCCCAAAACCACCAGTGGGGGCCAAAAACCAAACTAGCGTTCCCCCACCTTTGTTTTTATACTTTTACTACCGTTATGAGGCCTAACCCACATTACTGCTAAATCTGTTACTGCGAGATCATTGTTTTAATGTTTGTGCATTTTGATTTAACGTTGCTGTTATCATTGGATATGAACTTGGGCCTAACCTGCGTCGACTTTAGACTGGATCTCACAGTATCCTAAAGAAAAATCAAAGTAGAATGTCACAACGGGTCTATAGCGCTATAAGACAAGAATCCCAGCTTTCGCTAGGGTGGAGCCGACCGTACTGGTTGTCACTGACCTTAAAGGTCATCCAAAGTCAATTATTTTCATTTCATCTGAAAGGGCATATGCCACTTCCTATTAGTGATCAATAGCAACCTAGGCCCTATCTTGCACCGTTTAGCTACAGTACATCCGTTACAGACAGACGACAGACGTCAACCACGACAAAGGACCGACCTTCAAGCTTACAGCTTAGCGGTCGGCCCAAAAACTGAGTGATAGCCATCACGAGGTCAAGTAGGCTAGTTAGTAGGCTATTATGGTATGGTAATTAGCAAGTGCGTAAACTTTCATATCAATTCAGTCAAGATAGCCTGCAATACGTTATTGCATAACTTATGCCGAAAAAAGACCTAAACCATTACTGTTCTCCGGTAACCGACCGGCGCACTAACTGCGAAAAATGGTCTGTACGCAGACCATTTAGCCACTGCTGTTCATCGCGCTGTTTATAGGCCTATATCTGGGGTCCTTGGATCTCGAAGGTCATGCGTGAAATCTATGCTGGACTCGGGACGCCGGGCTGGGCTGCGACAACATCAAGCTGGAGGTGGCACATCGCATCACTTTACATGCACAGTTGCTACAGACGCCAACACTGCAGCTGCCGCAGTTGCTGTATCAGTCGCCGAGTAGAGTAGAACTGCGCGGCAACGTGCGAGTTATTTGCGTTCAGCTCATGCAGCAGTCAGCTGATTCGAGCTGCAGTTGCTGTGCCAACTCGGCTGTGGAACAAACTGCTAAAGCGTAGCAAACCTGCACGCAGAAAAAACAACAGGATATTCTCGCTGTTATAGCTGCGCCGTTCTCCGTTTTGCTGTCGCTGTTGTATTCCTAGATTCAGGTATGTCAACAGGTTGTGTTTGATATGATTACATCAAGTGTGATTACATCAAGTGACTAAGACACATCTTTGGAAGTTCTCAAGTTCTGTAGCCTACGAAGTTTGCCGTCAAACATAGCGTAAGAAAGTTGACGTGATGAGTGAACGCGCGGTCGGCGCGGAAAGTACACACTGTATTGACATTATATAGGCCTGTTATCAGCCTTATTAAGCTTTCATGGCACGATTAACTTTGTGTCTATTTTCAACTCAAAAGGTCAGGGATCAAGGTCATCTGACATCAAAACCGGTATGAGCACAGCTAGGCTGACGGCCGCAAATGATGTTGACACTGGGGCGACACTCTTATTATTTTATCAGACAGATTAATTGACCGATTGAAATAATTGGATTGATTATAAATAATGAAAAATGAAAGTGTGCTCTTTCTCACAGACAGTGGCTGACGAAGACGTTGACACGCCGATGATGAATGCCGCAGACCTCGTGACGTGTCCGATGTGTTTAAACATTTTCGACAATTCACGCTCACTACCTTGCGCTCACTCGTTCTGCTTGGCCTGCCTCAATAGTCACTGCAAGGACAAGGCGCCTGCGTCCAAACCGTGCTGCCCTTTGTGTAAACAGAACTTCCAGATTCCAGCTGACGGCGTCGAAGAACTTCCGTGTAATCAACATATCCAGCGACTGGTCGACTGCAGACGGTCCAGCAGCGGTCAATTGTTCGGCGGTGAAAAGGCGAATCTTGACAGCGATGAAGCAAATGCTCGGACTCGACGTTTGCGTGGAGTTCAGTGCGAGAAACACGACGGCCATCTGACGAATTCCCACTGCCTCGACTGTCGGCAGAATGTCTGCTCCTCCTGCAGCGAAACCCACCACAAGCAACACAAGCTAAAAACTATCGATACATTCGCGGCGGAGTTGAAACAACAGATCGAGGCGGACGTTAAGAAAGTTTCGTCGCGTGTCGCCGACATCAGAAACGACGCCGTACGACTCGAGACCAAACGAGACGAATTCGTCGAAGACGTCGGCAGACAAGCAACCGCCATCAGACAGAAAGGTGAAGAAATGAAGACACTGATCGATCGGAAGGTCGCCGAGTTGCTGCAGGAACTCGAGAGCATCAAGGCGGATAGTTTGAGTCCGGCGCAAGCGGCTGAAGCTCGACTGCAGCAAGCCGGCGACGCCGTGCAAAGTTACTGCGATTATTCGCACGATATTCGGACGACAGGCAGCGCACACGATGTCGTACGATACGCCAGTGCCATACACGCGCAAGCCACGCACCTGCTTGAGAATAGAATCACGTACGCCGACCTGTATACATTGCCGTGCGTCATGTTCATGCCGTCTGATGCCGGGCTGCTCAGTACACGACAGCTGCTGGGGCACATCTCAACCCCACTGTCCAGCTCAGGTGCTGCAACTTGCTGCTCTGAACCAAAATATTACAGAACTGTCGACGATTTACGGCTTGGCAGGCGTGTGCGACTTTTCACTTTCTTGACTTCGTTTCCCGAGATTAATTTACAGGAAGCAATTTCATTAGTCGACAAAATGTTTAGTCACTTAATTATCTGCATACCGGATCATTTGTTTCATTCCACTGGCACATTGGTGAACGTAGACTTAACAGTCATTTCTATGAATTATCAAAAACTAAAGTAATTTTTTGACAGAAAACCCAATCAATTCAGTTTGTCTTCGAATAAATCAGCCACAAAGTTTTGTGAAAATTCATCATTGCGTAGGCCAGGTTAGCAGATGTAAATCACACAAAAATATCACAAACGGACCGAGAGACGGACAAACGACGTGGAAACATAATGCCTCCTGCAGCGCCAATAAGTGCTAACACTGGCGGTGGCAGAGGCACAAAAACCGTTGTGTTGCGTGTGTATCAGCCGGAACAGCTCTGGCGACGTTGCCGGACGGTGAACCTCTGTACAACGTGACGTCACTGGACAACGACATCTATGTGCTGCGCTGGAAGGACAGCGAACAGATCGAAGTCTTCGACGCCGATAACTACGCTCTTCTCAGGCGTCTGACCGTTCCAGACCTGGAGGGTTTCGCGGACATGACGTCGTGCGGTCACAGCCGATGTCTGTTCGTGTCGGACTACATCAACGACTGTGTACACCGCGTGGAGGTTGACGGGGCGGTGACGCAGTGGCCTGTCGCCGACGGACCGTGCGGGATGTCGGTGTCCGCCACCACGCACAACGTCCTCGTCACCTGCCACGACGTCTGCGCCGTCAAAGAGTTCACACCACGCGGCGACCCGGTCCGCACGCTCACGTTCAGCGACGACCTCACCAACCCGTGGCACACGATCCAGCTCACCGGTGGACAGTTTGTCGTCTGTCACGGCGGTCTGGAGGACTCGGTGCACCGGGTCTGTCGACTGGACGTCGACGGTGACGTAGTCCAGACGTTTGGCGGTGCCCCCGGCTCCACGGACCCGCTCCAACTCCACGTGCCGTGGCACATGGCCGTCGACGACCAGGAGTTCATCTTCGTGGCGGATCACGACAACCGTCGCGTGGTGCTGCTGTCTCCGCGGCTCGAGTACATCCGGGCGGTGGTGTCGCGAGACGGACTGAGGTGGGACCCGCACCGACTGTGCGTCGACGTCGTCAAGCGGCGTCTGTACGTCGTCGAGAACGAGTGGAAGGACGGAGAGTTCGCTGCCGGCCGAGTCGTCGTCTACAACATCTGACTGACAGACACACCAAACTCCACTTCTTGCTATTTGTTGTCTTTGCGCTTGTACCATACCACTGGCGCAAAAACTATGTAGACTAACTGATGACAAACTTTATGAGCTCTGACCTTTCATGAGATCTTGAGAGGGCATAGTCACTGTAGGGCCTATTGAGCTAAAATTCGCCTAGTCTTTTGCATATGCACATGTTTACTGTTTAGCCAACCAAAACTCATTTTTGAAAACGAATTTTAGTGCATTTTGAGCTTGACAATGTGTCTGGTGCATAAAAATATGAATTCGTCTTTTTCATTTCTGCTCCTATTGCATGTTTCTAATAGACGTTATTTTTTATAATATAATACATGCTGCCAAGCGGTTGCTACCCAGCTATCTGCAACGTGTACGTGCTGTATTCTGCTGTGTTTTATGATACATGTGCTTGTGCAACTCTATTCCATTGCAGTTGAATCTTTTGTTGTTAATCTCTTTCATGACTGTTTGCACTCACGTCATACATGGTTTACACATGCACATATTTTGTGAGCTTTCTGCTTCTCTGGCAACCTAATTATTAAACTGCATTGTACTATACTCATTATCTGCTGTGTTTATTTTGGAAAATGAATATGACGATAATATCTTTGCGTGTGGTTTCTTTTAAATATATGTATGCAAATTTTACAGCAAATCTGTAGCTATTATTCGATGTATACATACATCACAAGTAAAATTATACGTGCAAAAACAACTTATCAGAAATTGTGGTGGACATAATGCAATGCCACGAAGAGCCACTGGTTTAGTCAGACTGTCATTTAAGTTTACACAAACGATACAACAAAATTTTAATCATCTTCTCACAATGTAAAATTTACTGTCATGGCCGCAACAAAGAATGGCAGCACAATCAGTATTGGCGCAAGTGTTAAAGAGCACTAGCATTGTCTTTGTTAAATGCAATGTCTTGAAAGTGTACGTGAATAAAGCACACCACTGTTGCCCAGTGTTCTACACATGCTGCCCCAATATATATCGCCTTGCTGTCAAAAATCTGGTCACTACTTACACATATGTTTACAGCCATGTCAATCTACACTGTGAACCATAAAAAAGTGAACTGTTTTGTTTCTGTAATAACTTTGTCAAATATAAACGAAATTGGATAATATTTGGCACGTTTTTAGCCTAGACATTTATTGACATGGGTGCATAT
>Ga0209671_1001372_pt1 | contig 20196 bp, 12 predicted proteins | sample WorMetHERISLAND2_2_FD_187401 | JGI IMG/M metagenome (GOLD analysis project Ga0209671, IMG submission 187401) | Marine gutless worms symbiont microbial communities from Max Planck institute for Marine Microbiology, Germany - Olavius geniculatus... | ecosystem: Host-associated > Annelida >...
AAGCAGTTTACTGAAAATTGTGCCAATTACTAGTCGCAGTTAGTTACGAAATGACCTGGAAAATAATAGGTTTCCAGGCTGCTGACAGCAATAATATCTGGTATTGTTTCAGTAAATTGGCGCGCACACACCGGCCGGCGCACATCACACAGAAGGGGGAGGCGAGCAGTGGCTACAGTGCCCCCAATGAAAGAGAAAGAGAGCGATCCAATAGTTGGTTGGCCGGTGGTCAGTTTGGCTTCGTGACGCCGTGCCAGTCGCTGCAACCTGTGTATGACGCGGCGGCGACTGAATTCCGACGCACACAAACGCTCACACGTACACGTAACTATTGAGTGATCGAGTCCAGCGCTGGCTCGCTGGACGGAGGTGCCCCATTATAGGATCGCCCCCAAGAAAAGCCTCCCTCGGCCGACAATTTACCGGTAAAAATCCGCTCCGCTCGGCGGGGAGGCTTTTCTGGGGGGCAATCCTATAATGGGGCCGGCGATATTTATAAGGGGAAACATATCAGTTCCATGATCGTCTTTCCCCGAGCGGATTTTTCACGGGGGAGACATTTTAATGTAACACCAGCGGCAACAGCTGGCGCGTGCCGACGACGACAACGACACGCAAACCAACCCGACCCGGTGACAATGACATGGACAAACAATCCGCGCCGCGCTGGTCGCGCCGGGCAGGCACCGCGTTTTCCTGGCGACGAGGAGGCGTGCGTGCTTTCACCGAAGCACCGACCGCGGACCCACGCCGCGGCCGCCGGTCGTTAACGGTCCGTATATAAATGCTGAGTACGTGTCCGAGCGATAGTTGGACTCGGCGTCAGTAGTTTGTCAGTTCACGGACACACAGTTTCCGCCGCTGTAATCATGAATCGGATGTTCGTACTTGTAGCCGTCGTACTGGCCGTTGCGGCTGTCACTTTTGCCGGCCACTTTCCAGCCGCTTTCCACCACGGAGCATACGCTTTCCACGGATACTACCCAGGTAATACGTCAACGAAGTTCTCGTGATGAAAATTAAAAGTCTGTTACTGTTTACAATCGTGTCAATGTTGATAAAAATACATTATATACTTTTTTACGTTGAACACTATAAATTAGATTTTTTAAAACCTCAAAATTTGCTACAATTACGAAAATAAAAAGTAATAGTAATAATATTGATAACAGTAATAATATTGATAATGATAATAATTATCAGATAGCGAAAATTTAATAGCGGAGCTAACCAGTCCAATAAAATACAACAAACACTCTACATGAAGTCAAATGGATAGTTTAGCTGATAAAATTATCAAAACAAAATGTTTTCCAGTTTTTGCTTAAATGTTTGGTTGCTTTGACTGACAGTCCACCTGGTTTTAAATATGACTGTCATTTCAAAAAATTATAACGCCAGTCTGTCTGTCCGTCCGCGATGTTTTCGTGATATATGTATGGGATGCTTTGGCGTATTTTATATATTTTTTGGTGGTGTGTTGGGGAAGGTTGAACATACGATCAAAAGGTCATGGATTCGACTCTGGGTCGGGTCGCTATCAAGAGGTTACTATTTGGATTAGTGACTGTCTACAGACAGATAAACTATCTCTGTGTATAACCAACAACAAGGTAAACTCAGCCCTCTATCCCTTCGGGTGGGTAAATCGAGTACTGATCTGGTTGGTTGGGGTTAAGGCCGGGCGCGTTAACCTGTCGAATGGCAGGTAACACTGTGTGATCCCATACGGCCGGTGACATTCCGCAGCTCTGAAATGGGTTGCCACTAAAGGCTAGCTTATAGACTACTTTTTAACCTATTAACTTTTTTGCCAGTGGTGACACACAGATTTAGGTCTTTAGATAAAACAAGTCATATTTCAGTCAAGATCTTTGCAGGTGGAGGCATACATGTAATAAATTTTACTGTACTATACGATAAATGCGTTGTATGCGCGTGCAGGAAAATGCGGTAACGACGGATTCTACTACAAAGATCATTATTCATTTGTGATCTGTTCGAATGGCAACTCGTACGTCCAGCCGTGCGCGCCGGGATCACGTAACTCCCCTTACGGGCGCTACTCGTACGGCCACTCGTACTACTACCGCGACTTCTGCGACGTCAATCTGGTCGACTACGGCTACGGAGCGCACCGCCCGTACTACCGCCGTCCCGCCTACGGCTATGGACACGCGCACGGCCACTTCGGCTTCGCACCGTTCTACGGCCGCTACTAGACGATGGACCGCCCACCCACGACGACAGGTGCTTCAAGTCGCACGGAGACATCTCGAAAACGTCTCGTCAGGAAATCTCACGAACTAGCGCAACGTACCCTCCAAATCAGTCTGTGAAACTCGTCCCCCATTCACAGGCCGTTATTGTTAACAATAGAGTGTTTTCACCGCATGCATATAGGCCTAATGCTGTTTACCTCGGCTAACTGCATGGTTCACGTAGGTTAGGTTGTCATCCGTGATAATTCTATGGGCCGAGAAACCACGTTACTCTTTGTAAATGTTTTTACTCCACGCTTGCTCGATCGCTGACAATTATGTAGTCGAACGTTACCGATGCACATGAATCCTGTCTCTTCAGTTAAATCATTACGTAGTTGTAGCGATGACTAAGTTTTGTTAACCGTAGTAATAACCGACGAGGACTTCAAACTTCCCGCTATTAAAACGTGTTTTTGTACGCTGGTAGGTAGACAATATTGTATAGCGAACGATTGTTGTTGTTTTGTTTAATCGCACGCGGTCGTTGTTGTCAAAAATGTCTTTCGAGAGTGGTTGTGATGTCGTCTTTCGAGTTCTTCAAGCTCTTTAGTAAACGTCGCAGCTTTCAGTTTTTTTTCGCTTGCGATAATGACTAAAAAATATATCGGTCCAGCCTAGAGCTGAAAATTGGCACACCAGTTAATTTTGCCTCGTTTATCCTAATTTTGGTTTCTGGGCGTTTTTCGTTTTTAGCTTATGCCCGTGCAAAAACAGGCGAACGAACAAGTTCCGTACTGCGGCCCACTAGGAATATATAGAACGGTCGCACATGCAGTAAAGAGAACACAGTCGCCATCACTTTGTTTTTAGTTGCGATCAATTCTATATTTCAGTTATTGCTAACAACGACCGACAGCTACATGACATGTGTGAGTGAATGTGTCTTACGATTTTTAACTGCATACATACTTAAAACATTGTTTATCCAATCCACTGCCCCTAATAAATTTCGTCCTCACAGATTTTTAAGCATTTATGAAATGTGTTTGCAAGAGTTCAACTTTCAGAAAAACTACTTGAACTTTATATTATAAACGAAATTCACGAAATTCACTCAGGAATAAACTTAATTACGGGATAGATGGTTGTAAGTTATTTATCGCGGGACGCATTGTCTGAATACGATGCTGTGTGATCAGTGAAAAGTGTATATGCATACTCCACTAGGTTTCAAGGCTTTATGCTTTAGTGGCTTCATAACTTAATCAAATGCAAATTCCAATTAAGCGGTTACTATAAAGTACACAACGAGCAGCAAGAACATGAGTCTACGAACTCAAACTTTTAAATACACACTTTGTAAATATTGGTCTAACTGCAATATTTCATAAGATAATGTGTCTGAAATGAAAGTGGACTATTGATGATCGTTTTGTTGCAAATGTGCTGCAAAGTGTGACAGTAAAATTGTTTTTCGAAAAATCTGTAAAAGTTTATGCAATTATGAATAAAAGTCGGTGGCATATTTTTTTCTGTGGCAGTTCGGGATAATTTTTTTTTACAAACGCACGGACGAAAAAACTCGATCGTATTCTGTGTCAAAACGCATTATATATTTTCTTCTTCAAACATCATAGCAAAATTTTCACAGAATAATCTTTGCAAAAGTTACGATAATAAGTCCATTATACACTGCAATGATCTAAGCTCACATAATGTATATAATGATGTTATTGTCCATAATTTGAAAGATCATTGTGTCAATAAATCTAGAATTTGTGACTAGTTAGGAGGCTAATTTCAGCGAAAACTAAAAAGCACTAAAACAACGCAAACCTAGTTGCAAATGGTTGTATGCGCTCAATTCACCGCATCTGGTGTGCTGTGGGAGAAGCCATCTGACGCGTGTGAGCGGACCAAGCGACCAGCGAGTGATCCGCTAGCCGTAAGTAATAATAAAATAATAATTTACGCGAAATATGCGTCATTTTCCGGAGTTTTGACGTCCGATAATTTTGACCTTTGAGCTTTTAAATTAAAAATTAGCTCCAGCCAATCCAATTACTCCGGCCATAAAAACGCTTACACGAGTTTAGGTTTTTACACTTTTTGGTTTTCTTTGAGTTAGGAGCCCTTGTGGGACAGACAAATAAACAAATCAGCAGTTTCTAGATTAATGATATCCACGAAAATCATTGAATATGCCACACGTGAACCTTAGTGTATCAAGTGACTGAGCGACTTACCGTTTTTGTTCCGTTTCCATTTGCAACAAATCCACTTCTGCAGGAACCAGTAACAAAACAGCCTACGCTAGTCTTGCAAGTTTACACGCCGTGACAGAAATTAATGTTTACAAAATAGTATGCATGGCGAGGAATTCAAACGCGATTACAGCTCAGAAACACAGAGCGTATTTTTTACGCGCGAAAGCAGCTACTGCTTTAGCGCGTCTTAGCCATCGCAATTCTATCTGTCCGTCCGTCTGTCACACGGCTGGATCAGTCAAAAACGGTGCAAGCGAGAACCACCAAATCTTCACCGTCGGCTGCCTGGAAAACTCTGGTTTCAAGAACCGTAAAACTTTTCCATAAATTCGCAGGGAGTCACTCCGACTGAGGGCGCTAAATGAGAGAAAAGTGGAAAAAATTGCGATTTTCAGCCAACAAGACACTGTATCTCCGAAACGGTGCGAGATAAGGCCTAGGTCACTATTAATCACTAATAAAAATTGGTACACTGGCTCTCGATTGGCGCCGGATTCAATGACTTTGGATGACCTTGAATGCCAAAATTGGGGGTTTTATTGATTTTTTGGCGAATTCGGGCTGCGACACAGATTTTAAGAGCGAATTGCGCCGAAATCAATCAAGATAGACATGGACAAGCTGCACGTGAAATTTTTAGCATTGAACGTAGGTTTCGGTGGTCCAAGTCTCGATTTTCTAGGTTCAAGAAAACCTGCGCACGAGGGCATCAAAGAGCGGTACCCCTGTAAAAGTCGTTATTTTACCGTTGTTGGCCAAACTTTCGTGAAAACGGTTGCAGATAGCCATGGGCATAATGCCTATCACAACAAGCACTAGTGACGAGCTTTTCAGTCGTATCAACATCGATGACTTTGAAAGACCCTGACCTTCCAAAATATGAGGTTTTTATTGATTTTTGCGATATTCGGCTGCACACTCCAAGAATGAACTGTGACGAAATTGCTGGAGACAGACTAACATTTTGCGAACAGGAACTGCTATGGGCTTTCGCGTGTTTCGTGAGCATTAGCTCAAATTTCTTGTTTAATATTGGAATCTAAAGCTATGCATGGCGCTCGCCTGCATACAGCGTCTTGACGACATTAAATGGCCTGAGACGGGAGACGTAATGCCGAGACCTTTTTGGTCGATATAAAAATGAGACCGAGACGAAACGCCAATACGTCACGAGGTGGTCTCGAAACCGAGACGTTTAGAACGAGACTATATCCCCGTGAGTAACCATAACGCGCATGCCGGTATAGACGATTTTAAACCGATAGAAGATAAACATTTTCTCCACATTACACGCATTAATAATCTCGCCAACAAATGTGCAAAAGTGATCAACGTGCCCAATAAAGTTCAAGAAATGTCGACCACTAACACACGTACATGCACAACTCACAAAACTCAACATGTTGCTGTGAAAAGTTCGCATTAATGTGATATCGTTATGCAACTGCCTTGAATATGGTCAACAAAGTGGTCATTCAAGTAGCAACAGTCGGCGGCAATCGCTCGGTCATCTCATTTTGACAAGATGACGTCATCGCATCAACATCAACTGGTTCCCGCGTCGACTGGCCTCCTAGAGACTTGACCAGTGTCACCGGCAGCCGGCCGGTGCGTCAACGCTGCAGGCACAACTGTGTGACGACGACGACAACCACGTGACGACCAGAGATAACGTCCTAGTTCACGCCTGACCGACGAGTGAAGAACGACGTACAGAAACCCATCCAGTACCGCCGACGATCTGTAGATCCACGATATAGCAAAGTCGACTGCGTCCGGTATCATCAGACCCCGTGCCCTCAGCCCCATCCTCAAGAACACCGGGGAATACGCCAAGTAGTACGCGGCACACATGACGAACAGATTCTTGGCCGAACGCACGCTGGAACCAAAGATCGTCCTGGAACCGAATGAGCCGAGGACATCGCTTGGCATTGATCTCACCTGACGTCGCACAGCCAGAAACACCTTAGTGTAGGCGGCGGTAATAATCACTGTTGACGATATGAACTGAAAAGCTCCGAATCCGTAAGTCAAGGATGAACTCCGACGTTTCACGTAAGCTAGCATGGTAATCCAGTCAAAGTAGGAGTCCGTCACACCAATATTACTCACGCAGCCGCCGAACACCAGACTGAGTGTCCACAGAGAGCAGATGATGGCGCGCAGAACGCGGTCAGTGAAGATGGAGAAGTGCGTGAGGGGACGAACGATGACCGTGCACTTGACTACCGACACGGCTGCAAGGTGCCACATAGAACAGAGGCTGAAAGTGTACAGGCCAGTGTTAATTATTCGCAGCAACCACGTCGGAACCTGCTCACCGGAATGAAGCGACCACGCAACGCCGGCACAGCAGGCGACAATCGCACCGTTGATGATGTCGGACGCAGCCAGTGACGAGATGATCTTAGCCACCGAGTCGTTCTCGAAGCGACGACTGCGAAACGTCACGAAGATGACAGGAACGTTAGCTGCAAACGTCGCCAGCGACACGAGCATGAAAGTGACCAGGAAAATCACGCATATCAAACGGCATTTGTATACAATCATGTAAAGCCAATATTATATAACTCGGTTTTTGTTGGATAGACATGGCAATGCAACGTCGCCAGGGACACTAGAGTTATTATCACTGCTTTCACGTACTCGATCATTTTACTCGTACTACACAGCTAATTTTCTTTTACAAATAATCAGTGTTATGTACTGTAAACTGCGAAATGTTATTTTTATTACATGATTATTTTCTTGCTGCATAAACCCGCTGACAATTCCAACAAACTGTGACAATCAACTGAATACTACTGCAGTGGTGTGAGCAATGCAAATAGCGGTCTATAAAACACAGGACAAACCGATGCATGTCAATTAACGTAGAGAACACAAAATGAAGAAACAATACGTTCTAATAACACCGACAGCCACATTTAAAAAAATAAAAACAATTACAAATTAATAAAAAATAGAAATTATAGTCAAACTTTATCAGTAGGGTAGGCTAATTTTGTACAAACGCCTGCGACCTTTTCCGACTGGAGACTGTGCTTACTTCTCAGAAAAGTTTTGAATTTCTGATCTCAAAATAATGCATTTTTGTGCACTCTGGAATGCTTATGCTACATATTTTTGTAGTATTTTTTATCTGATTTTACCTACTTAGATCCTGCCTTTGTACCCCGTGCATGTGCTAGCTGGTTTGTCATTTGTTATTTGTGACTGCAAACTCGAATCGTTATAGTTGCAAATGTTAAACTATCATGCACTGCGTAGAGGAAGACAAGATATAAGTTTAGTGAGATTAGACGATATAGACCCTATATCGTCTAATCTCACTAAACTGTATTATAGGGCCTACTACAAAAGTGTGTAGCAAAGCGGTCTCACAACAGAACCTTCAACGACACGGACACGTTGACCTACGACATAGTACACGGTTTCAAACCTGTCAGCAGACAAAGCAAGTTTTTTACTGGTATAAATTTTAAAATAACTAGCTTCTAGTGTGATCCAGATTACAACGGAGTACGTACACTATGTAACTCGGCTGTCTGAACAGTGTACAGCAAACTCTGCTGCTAAAGTCAAAAATACTAAACTTACGTAGGCCTAATGTAAATTTGAAAAAACAACGTTAATTATTGTGCGCATTTTAGTCATAGACTCAAAAAAGGCAGAGCGACTTCCCGTCAACAAGTTTTCTGTAGAGTTATAAATACAGACGCGTGTACATAACAATAAAAAACGAAAATGATGAAAAACGATGTAGTGAACCCCACTATTACACGCAAAAATAGAATTCACCTAAATATACATAGGATGGGTCAAAAAGTGACACACTTGGTATTTGAACTTTCTTTCTTGATGACCCATTATATTTCGTGTTTGCCAAACATATAATGTTATTGATTAATATTTTATTTTTAATGTAGTATCTCAGTTCAACTCCCTGTGATACGAGGGTCGTTCGAAAAAATAAGTTACAAAACAGCATCATTCTGTTAGTTTTCCAAATCTAAAAAATTTGAAATATACGTTTTGTAAGGAATTTTATTCTGAACAAGTGAAAATTTCTTTGATGATGACGTCATTACTGTGGCGTCATCTGTTCACAAAGTATCGTCTACACGTGTATTATTTTCCCCACCAGTAATCTATCATAACTCGCAAGTGACAAGCAGCATAGGAAAGAAAAAAAATAAATAAACTTAACAAGTTTAACGCCATCTCTTTAAATGCTAAAGACTAATGTTTTATTTTTCAACATATCGTCTGACTTCGCTCAAACATTTGTCTTATCGGTCAGCAAACTTCTGAATGCCCGATGCAAAAAAACGATGCTGGCTGCTGTCCATGCGACTGCAGAACAACTGATTGCACCTCGGTATATGTTACAAATTTCTGCCAACCTAGTATTTTCTTACACCAAACAGGAACTGTTTGCTTCGTAAAGACTTGTCGCCATAAACTGAATGCATCTCAGACTGAATCTGATATGTATTTATTTTTGGTCCACAAAAATGCAATAACTGCACGCTGTTCTTTGTGGGAGGATTTCAGTGGCAACGTCGCTGTAATGACGTCATTGCAATAAAAATCACAGCTGCTACTCAGAATAAAATTCCTTACAAAACGTATATTTCGGATTTTTAATATTTGGAAAACTAACAGAATGACGCTGTTTTGTAACTTATTTATCGAACGACCTTCGTATTTTAATATTAATAAAGATAGTTCGTAGTATTATTACACAAATAACTTTATCCTGTGTACAAGCATCAATTTCAGTGGCTAACGAACTCTAGTAAACCTATTAGCATTTAGGTGTCATCTTTTGCCATACACGTGAGTTTCCGCTCGCGGTTATAAGGCTGTTCTGCTTGTGAACACTGTAGCGACATCAGTGACTGAGTATCATGCCGTCGGCTGAATAATAGGCTTACATTTTATGCCGTCTTCCAACACAGCAAACTTATATTGTAGAATGCACAAACTGTATTCTGTTTCAAAAGAGAGCTATGAAAACTGAAAGTCAGCTCGCTTATTTCTCGCGGCAACGTCCAAGTAATGAGCTCTGTCCTGTATAGGTCGAATCATCGCAACAACAGTTGAATCAAGCCCAGCAGAGAATAATGCGGAAACACTCCTGGCTAATTTTAAAAACAGCTCGGCCCCACCACGTACTGTCAAGCTTTTGTTCGCAAACACAAATGCTGTTGAAAATTAAAACGCAGACCTATATCAACGTCAGTTCAAATCAAATTAGTCACAGATAGACCTAAAGGTAAAGGGGACTTATATCCCATCCCCCATTGCTATAGCATAGCAAAGGACAGATTATAAAATCACTTGCGTCTGTCTGTCATGTTAAAAAGTCTACAACTTCGTCGTTTTTCAACATAATCACATTTTACTTGGCAGTTAGATGTAGAAGGTTTCAGTAAATAAAGCTGTAAAATTTCATATTAAAATCCCAAACGGTTGTTGAGAAAACGGCGAAAAAATTTAGGAGTCCACTTTTTTCTGTCGCACCCTGCAGACTACACAGGGGCAGAACGGCAGATCCAACTGCTGCCTTGATGTGACCATAGAGCTTTTTGAAACGTGCCGCCGACGCTAAAATTTTGTGTATGTATATATGCACAATCGTTGTAGCGAGCTTATCCACTGTGTCACGGGATGGTGATCACTATTCAAGCATCGATCTGATTCGAAACCGAAATGATAGAGACCTGCATATAATCACTGATTCAGCGCTGACGAATCATCATGACGACGAGCGCGCGTTGCTAGGATACGACATAAACGTAAACAGCATGCCACGTGTCGTTGTGACGCGGCGTCTTGTTGCCGAGAACGGACGACAAATTGAAACCGTGGAGCTGATGGATCGCCAACACGGCGTCGATGAAACTACAAACCATCATCATCAGGCTCACCATCATCATCATCAGCAGCAGCAGCTGCAGCAACAGCGTCACGGCGAATACGAAGTACTGAGACGCACGTTTCAGTTTCCAATGTAAAAAAAATAATCTTAATTTAAGTTACAGAACTGGTCGAATAAGAAGTAGGCCCTAACATTTTGTCATAACCACATTAAATATTGATCTATTTGCAAAACTTCACCGATGTCCTACACAATAAATCTGCAAATAAGTGACCAGTAAAGCTCCCATCGCAGCCCAAACGCGTCGCTACACTACCTTGTGAAATCTAGTCAGCTCTAGAATAAGTGAGTTACAAAATTGTGGACCACTGAGTATATTGTGCAAGAAAAGCGCCAGCGCCAGCTTTACTGTAAACCGTATACAGCATCGTATATTGTCACACTTCGTCTATGCTATAGTCGAGTCGCTGTACTACGTACTCAGCAGTGCAATAATTGTGATCCAGCAGTTACCCGTTAGACAGTACATTATTCAAGCATTGTATGCCATGCCTATGTAGCTAGTGAAATAACAAACTCTTCTTCTTGTGTCACATACTGGAAACCAAAATATAAAAACGTAACTGACGAAATCCTTGTCACGTAAGTAAGTAAGTAAGTGAATGATTTATAAAGCGCCAAAGTCTCAGAAAGAATCAGGACGCATAGGATGATGGACGCTAGGTGGCAGAAAAGGCTGACTGAAAGTAGTGGGTCTTTAAGTGACATCTGAATGTAGCCAAGGTTTGATGGGTTTCCTATAAAGAGCTATACGCAATCTTTAACCTTCTAGTATGCCAACTTTCATAATAAAGAATTTTACACCAGTGCTGTAATATATAATTGTTGCTTGAACTTTTGTAGATGAATATGAGCAAAGCCAAGTAACCATTCAAAATGGTGTGAGGAGTGCTAGAAGTCAGAGCTTAGAAGAACGTGGTCATAGTTCTCAAGAATCTACAGCAGTACCTGATGCTACACCTCGGTCTTTGTCTTGTACTGGTGATGACGAGGCAGAAACGTCTGTCAAGACCTTTTGCTGGACCCCTTCTGATGATGATCTTGTCGCAAGAAACTATTCACATCATCAAGACTCAGCAGCCAGACGTTTGTTCTATCCCAGTAATGACGAGACAGCAGTCCATGAAGAAGCAGTTAGTGATATACTGAGATGTTTGCCTTATCCTTGTAATGATAAGACAGCTGTCAAGATGTCCTACTCTGAGCAACATTGTGATGTAACTCGATCTTCATCTTGTCCTAGTGATGGTGAAACATTGGTCAACACCTGCTTGACCGCTTATGATGAGTCTCATGAAACAGCTGCGAAAGTGGTCATTGATAGCGATCGGTATATAGGAGAAATGTGCCAAAGGAATGGACAACCTTCTGAAAGTGAGTATGGTGCCACTGAGCCGAACATTGTGTCACAGCCAGCTAGTTCAAGAATTTCTACACCAGTCATGTATGCTGATAATACTCAGTCTTGGGTTGAAAGTCTTAGCAGCATCACTATCGAAACAGGTGGTCCACAGGCTGACTTTTCACCAGCCACTGTATCAGCACAGTTAGTAGTCAGTTCAGAACAACATCTTCCATGTGCATATGATGAATGTGAGTTTAGCTTTAATGCAACTGAATGTCTTAGAAGTAGCACCGTAGATACCGATCGTCCACCATCGCTTACTGTCACAGCAAATGACTCCGGTTATGCGGAACAAGATGGTGTTAAGTCATCTCTGATATCAGTGGCATCTGTCGGTAATGCTACAGTGTCCAATCAAAGCAGATTCTGCTCAGAAAACCAGTTAGATTTAGCTGCAAATGACTCGGGTTGTGTGGAACAAGGTGGTGTTCAGTCACCTTCGACGTCAGTGACACCAGCCAGTAGAAGATTGTGCTCTGCAGACGACCAGACAGGTTCCATTGCTCTTGTTACGTTGTACAACTATCAGTTGGAACTGGCAGAACCAGGCTGTCAGGGCAGCAATTGCATCATCTGTGCTCCAACTGGGTCTGGCAAGACATTCACGGCCGGGTATATCTGTAAGACTCGGCGTGATGAGGCAATTGGGCATGGCCGCAGGTTTAAGTGTCTGTTCGTAGTGTGTATTCACAATCTAATTGTTCAGCAGCGTGATTCTCTGAGGCGTATCATGCCTGACGATGGAGTCGTCTGTGGTGTTGATGAGAAACTCTTGCTGTCCGAGTGTTTCAGAAACTTTGACGTCGTCGTGGCTACTGCTCAGGTTTGGCTTTCAGGGACATTTCACTTGTCCAAAGGGGTGCTAGTTCAAACAGTGCGAGATTTAGGGATATGGTTATTGTTAGGCTTAGTGATAGGGTTAGAAATAAAGGTAAATTGCATCTTTGTCTTTGGCAGACCTTGGCTATGGCAACCCTTGACTTTGGCGATTTCTGACTATGGCAAGCTGAGATATAGCTAATTTCAGACAAGTGCCCCTTTGGGCTAGTGAACTGTCACTTTATCATTGTGCTTGTGTGCAAATAATTAATGCTGTCTACAGTTTTTTTTCATACTAGCTGAGTTGATGACACTGTCTGCATCTCACTAAAACAGTTTGTTATGTGTTTGTTTCTCTTGACCATTGTTAGTAAATAAGCAGTTTTATTGTTGCTGTCCTGAAATGCAAATTTTTTTTTCGTGAATTCGTTGATTTATTGTCTTTGTTGTAAAAGGAAAGTTGTGGATTGCAGCTGTTTCTGAACGCACTGGATGCAAAGGAGATGCAGATGAGTGACATCGACATGCTGATAATGGACGAATGTCACCACACAGTACAGAATCATCCATACAATGTTATAATGTCCGCCTACTACGCTGTACGTCGTGAGCAGCAGTCTGGTGCCGCTCAGTTGCCTCAGATTATTGGACTTACAGCATCACTGGGTGTCGGCGATTGCACCGAATACCCACAGTTACACTATGTTCGCATCTGCGCCAACTTGGACTGTGAGTGCATCACTTATGTGCAGGACCCGGAAAATGTTAATGAGCTGCTCAGGTATCTGCTTTTTAGATTCTCCAACTGCAGGCTCATTAGAATCGGTGGTCTTAAAACGAAAATGTCACATTGTTGCACTCATGATGCTGACTTTTTGCAACTTTGATCATGTTGAAAATATTTGGAATGCATTGCCATTTCACAGTCTACTCTTCAGGACGATTGAGCAAATTTGATCGTTCTAAGTTTAATTGTTTTTAATTGTATTTTTCTGCTGTACTGTTGTCTCGGTGTTTTTCTGTAGTTGGACACTTGGTGACTTGTTGTCTTGCTTTGCGTATGACTTTTTAAAATCATTTTTTATAGCTTTTTTCTGTTCCTGCTGTCATACTGTGCTATAATGATTTTATGTTGATTGATTGATTTGTTCGATTATTTATTTTATTGTGATTTTATTGATTGATGGATCAATCTATTGGTGAATGGATATATGGATGGACTGTTTCAGTGACTTATTTGTTGATTCATGTTGATTTGATTCATTGATAGGTTTAACCCTCGGCCGAAGAAAGACCAGATTGTATTGGTGGAGCCACAGAGCATGAGCACAGAGTTTGCAGTGGAGGTGAAGTCGTTAATGAAGCAGTTGATGACGCTGGATGATATGAACATTGATACCAGTCATGAGCTTGGCACACAGCAGTTTGAAAACTGGATTGTACAGGTAACAGTAATCACATTTGCTGTATCATGCAGTAGAAGCTGACAGTTACATCAGTAAAATGCTTTAGCCTTCCGATAAAACTTTTAGTTTGCCATAGAATGGTCACAAAAGTGATAGAATGAATAAACAGAAAAATCAGCAGCAACAGCAAGCAGAAATTCTACGTCTATCAAAGCGTGCACTTTGTCTGAACTTATAACGTAGCTGTATTATAACAAATTCTGGAAACTTAAGTAGTATAGACATTTCGCTAATTGTAGAGTTTTAGTTGAGTGTAAGTTTTCTGGTTTATTCATGTAGTTTATTACTCTTACATTAGTAGTCATGACAGTTGAAATGCTGTTAATTCATATAGGTAAAGCTTGATGCTGACAAGACAGATGACGGTGGTTTCATCTCAGCCTGTGCAGCTGCTATTCAGTGCTTGAATTCAGCCCTGCTTGTCTACAAGGAGCTTCGCATGCGGGACTCCTTCGCTGTTATTGAAGACTACTTCAACGATGAACTCACAGTCGTACCTGACCAGGTTGTACCGACTGCATTAACTCTATAGTACAGTGCTTCGATGCAGTAGTATATCATGTAAGGACTATATTGTCGTGATCTACACTAGTGGAAAAAAATTGTTGGCACACTTTCATATCTGACCAGTCTGGTACATTGGGGGCATATATGATACTTATTTATTTACTGTCTTTAGTATAGGCGCAGATGTAGCCAGGTTTTGAACTATCGGTATGTTTACCTGTGGAGGACTAGTCTACCAGTATGATTGATGACCGTTAGCTGAAAATACAATGCATCAGTTTATTTTTCAACGTTATGCACTACAGTATATAAGTTTATATTTTACTTATTTTCTTGCTTGCTACTACTACTACTACTACTACTACTACTTCCACTCCAGTGCAGTACAGTGTAGTGGCTTCTATCCCCCCAAATATGGAATTGAAATTGGCCTGAAGTCTCCCCCACTTTCAGGCTTAAGTTTCCCCTTTCCTTTTGGACTTCTTCCTGGAAGTTCTGGTAAGGTTGTAGATTGCTCAGTGAAAAATAGGGGAAGGAGGGTTGTTAGGTTTGTAGACTGAGATCTACACCCTTAACAAAACTCCTCCCCCTTTATTTTTTACTGGGCTGCATCCACCACGTATAGGGATTGAAGCCCTTGCTACAGTGGCTGACCAGGCTGTCTATTTTTATTGAATGACATATTGACTCTTATCTGATATGCATGTGTGTTTGGTGTACATATCCCATGGCAGGTGCAGCAGCTGTATGCAGGCAGACGTGGTACACTGCAGTCATTGGTAGACAAAGAGTCAGTGGCTGGAGATAATTCAAAATTACACAAACTCTTTGATCTACTTGATCAGCTCTACTGCACCAACAATGATCACAGAGGTAGATCGACGCATGCTTGTGCATCTTCGTCCATCTGTTTGTATTGATCTGCTTTTTTTGATTTTTGGCCAGGATAAAAATGCACAGCGTCATGCATGTTTTAGCATTTTTTCACTTTTTACTTGTGCAGCAGTAGGCCCCTACTTTTTATTTTATGCAGTTATAGAAGCACTTCATGTTTTTTTCTGTATCTAGTTGCATTGCAGCTGTGCTATACCTTGAATGTTTATAATTGTCCATGAAACAACGAACAGTTGATTGATTGGTAGATTGATATATCTAGTACAGTTTGTATGGCTATGTTTTGAATTTTATGCCAGGCTATACTGCATCAGTCAGATTTTACTCGTTATTCACAGTTTTAAAAAAACAGTCCAGGTGATTACTACTTGGATGGGTGACTGTCTGTGGACATGACAGGTAAACTGTTTAGGTATATAACCAACACCAAGGTCAACAGTCAGACTTCCATTTCACCAGAGTAGATAAATTGAGTACTAGTCTGTCTAGCTGGAGTTAAGACAGGGCATGTTTATCTGTATCGGATGGCAGGTGTTTGATCCTATGCGGCAGGTGGTGCTCTGTAGCTCTGCAATGAGCTTCCCATAAAGAGCTACACACAATCTTCCTTCAAGCATATTTGACTGATTGACCGACATTGTATGTGTATGGAAGGCATTCTGTTGACTCGTACTCGTCTGTCGGTAAGTAAGCTGGTCGACTATGTACGTGATCAGCCCGGCCTGCAGGGTCGAGTGATTGCTGAGAAGCTTGTTGGTCAGGGCACTATGACCAACATTCAACAGGAAAACACTCTCCGGCGATTCCATGCTGGTCAGTTAGTTCTTTGTGGTGCTTGGTGGCTGCTTATAGTGGATACTATGTTGGTCTCAATCGTTTACCCTACTTTGGGCCCAGACTTTAGTACCTGGATGGGTGACTGTCTATAGGCAAGTAAACCATCTCGGTATTAACCAGCCATCCAGGTCAACTGTGCCTTCTATCTCTGTGTAAAGTATCGTCTTTGGGGCTTAGAAATAATGATAAATGCAGTGATGGATTTATCATAGTCACTATTGCTGCCTATAGGCACATAGGCAGATCTGTTGCAAGACTTAGCAGGCTGATTGGCACACCTATTTCAGTCTTAGAACAATGTTACACGAGTAACAGATCATATTACACAAGAAGATGAAAATGTGCATAGCAAATGGCAGCTATGGAATCATTCACATTCAAGAAGAACATCTGAAAAACCTGGTAAGACTTGTATACTTGCTAGTAGCTTTCTTATTTCTCCATAGATGAGTGTGGTGCTAGGAATGGGTTTGAGACCATCATTTTCATGACTAAGGCCACAATCTTTTGTCTTCAAGCTGTCTTGAGGTCGGAACAGTTTTCGAGGACTCTATTTTGTGTGGTGCAGTATGGATATGTTGTGTGCGGTGCATAGATCGTGAAGATGCTCATCACTGTAACCTGCTGATCGCAACGGACGTGGCTCAAGAAGGCCTCAACATGCCCAAGTGTAACTTTGTCATTCGCTACAACTTTGTGTCGAATGAGATTGGTTCAGTCCAGTCCAAGGGCCGGGCGCGCGCTCCTAACAGCAAATGCTATCTGATAGTTGACCGTGGCTCAGTGAATGAAAGCAGAGAATATGAGAACCTGAAGAAAGAACATCTTATGCTACAAGCTTTGGTAGATATCAACAAGCTGCCAGCAGAACAATTTCATGCCATGATTGCTGATGAACGGGTCAGTTATTTTTAGTTGTTTTTGTCCGCTGACTAACTGTTTTGATCACACCTCACACGATAGTGTGAGTGTTGTAAGGACGACCTTCAAAGTCTATGGGAAAAGGCAAACTTTGACCCTCAGCCAACCCAAAACCCCTGAACTGATCGTCACCAAATTTGAATGGCGTGATTAAATCGTGGACGCCAAGGACAAAAAACAATTTGGGCTCAATCCGCCCAGGGGTTTTTGCTCCACATATAGGTGAAATATACACCCCTCCTGTTTGAAATTTACTACACTTTTTTTGGTTCTTGAACTCGCCTACAGGTGAGTCCGTTAGACCAATTTTTACGCTTAATACATCAAATGATGCGGTTCTGCACAAGGAAGTGCTTTTTTAATGTTTCAAAATAAACATTTAATTTTTGACTCATTTATTCAAAAAATTTGAAGAAAATTACAATGGTGCCTATGGGGAAAATTTAAAAATTCTTCAAACTGTCATAACTTCCGTTGTATGCAAGATAGAATCGTAATTTTAGCTTCTAGGATATGGTTTTCGGGGACAGCCTAATAATTGGTGACATTTATATAAACCCCCGATTGACCCCCGTTGTCATACCCATTGCCATAGCAACAAAATTTGGGACAAAATTGGCTATAACTTGGCTTGTGTAAGAGATTTTTGGGAGATTTTTGCGCCTGTAGGAGGGTTTATGGGGATGGGTCATTGAATGTTGCCAATCGCATTTTCCCCTACCCACCCCCGTTGCCATGACAACGAAATTCGGGACAAAATTGGCTATAACTCGGCTTGTGTAAGAGATATCTGCGAGATTTTTTGCATCTGTTGTGGAGTTTTTGGAAATGGGCCATCAAATGCTGCTAATCGAAGTTTACCCCGATGTTGACATGGCAACAAAATTCAAGACAAAATGGGCTATATCTCGGCTTGTACAACAAATATCACCAAGATCCTTGCATCTGATGGAGGTGTGGGCTAAGGGTTTGGCAATTAGATGACGTCAGATGAAATCTACCACAGCCAACCCTGATTTCCAGGTATAATGAGCAGCAGCGTAGTAGGAGCAGCAGCAGTAGTAGACACATCCAACGTTCTGTACCCGACCAGAGGTATACTGTTCTGCCTTTAAAATGTAAAAGGTAAAGATACAGGTCCATGCCTCAGACTCATTCCCCAACTTTTGGCAATAAAACAGCAAATATATATATGTAAAAAGCTTACCAGTTTAAAGCTGTGAGTAAGGACGATGTGATGATATCTGTCCTCTAAAACAGCAAAAATCATTTGGGTAACCTTAGATGGGGCTATGCATATGGCGTTCTTACAAGCTGACTTTAGTTGGTAATCACTGCTGCATGACAGTCAAACCTTGTAATAGACCAGCTGTTGGGGCCAACAGATTAGGATAGATGGCATTTATTGACGTTTTTCATTCATTTTAACACATATTATGCTTTGTCTGATTTCCCCAGGTAATGCAAAAGCAAACGTTGGGTGAGGTGAAAACTAAAACACTTATTTAATAGCCAGTTGTGTCATAAATATTTCTGCCAAAAATTATTAAAATCTGCTAATCTTTTTTAAAGTTACGATTGATAATGTCAGGGATGTTTTTTCAGGTTTTCTCTTATTTTAACACATATTTCGCTTGATCTGCTTTCCCTAGGTAGTGCAGAAGCATACATTGGGTGAGGTGGGAAACTGAATGGTCATTTGACGGCAAGTTGTATCAGGAATATTTATACCAAAAATTATCAGAATCTGCTAGTTTATTTTCAAGTTACAGTCGAAAATGTCAGGGGATGCTTTTTTGGGACACAGTGTAGTTTGTATTGGCAGTAGTTTTCAATGCTTTGAGCTCAGCATAAACACCTGCTGTCTGGCCTTGAAGCTTACATTTTCCACATTACGAAAATGTTGCTGAAAATGTCTGACCGTTGGATATTTGGCTGCTAGGAACGGCTGTGGACGGAGCTTGTCGCTAAGATGCAGAGGAAGTCACTGAAGTCATCACAGTTAGATGCCAGTAAAGTGTCGATCTATTGCCGGACTTGCAAGGCGTGGCTGTGTTCTGCATCTGACATTCGACACCGATGTTCGAGTTACATCTGCATTGATCACTCCATTTTGCAACGCATCGAAGTCCGGAGGAACAGTGCAGCTCGTTCGTTCCGCACTGACTTTCACAACGGTTGGTAGTTGTAGTAGTAGTTCTACACTGTGTCCAAAAAAAAACATCCCTGACATTTTCAACTGTATCTTGAAAACCAATTATCAAATTTTAATAATTTTTGGCACAACTATTCCTGACACAACTTGCCATCAAATGACCGTTCAGTTTTCCACCTCACCCAATGTATGCTTCTGCACTACCTAGGGAAAGCAGATCAAGCAAAATATGCATTAAAATAAACATAAAACCTGAAAAAACATCTTCAACATTATCGATCGTACCTTGAATAAAGACTAGCAGATTTTAATAATAATTGGCAGAAATATTTATGACACAACTGGCTATGAAATAAATGTTTTAGTTTTTACCTCGCCAAACGTCTGCTTTTGCACTACCTGGGGAAATCAGACTAGGCATAATACGTGTTAAAATAAATGGAAAAACGTCAATAAATTCTATCTGTCCTAATTTGTGGGCCCAACAGCAGGTCTGTTACAAGGTTTGACTGTCTTGCAGCAGTGTGTCTACCAGAAGAAGTTTAAGAATGTTTGTAACGTCAAGAAGTGACTGATAGAGCCTGTGTTGGTCAGGAGCAGAACATTATCGATTACATGTGTCATAGTGGGCCAACACTTCAAGCAGTTTTACTGTAGGCGGTTAAAAAATGGATAACTGAATGATAATGTCAGCCACGGTGTCAGAAATGTGAACAAAATGTGTTTTTACGCGTTATGTTAATTAAGCAATCATGTCGCATTGAATAAAAA
>Ga0209671_1001373_pt1 | contig 20190 bp, 12 predicted proteins | sample WorMetHERISLAND2_2_FD_187401 | JGI IMG/M metagenome (GOLD analysis project Ga0209671, IMG submission 187401) | Marine gutless worms symbiont microbial communities from Max Planck institute for Marine Microbiology, Germany - Olavius geniculatus... | ecosystem: Host-associated > Annelida >...
CCCATCCGTCATCTCAATCACTCTCATAGACAGCAGGTGACCTAGCACTATTGACCCGCAGACTGCTGTTTGAAGTTCATCATGATGCTGCATGCTGCTGGGTTGGGGAGATGTAACCCACATGATGCGTGGTGCTCACACACATAATTCTAGGATTTAGACGTCGCCACTGGCATCCCAGTGAGCGTTAAGTGGCTGACTACAGGTGGTCTTATGTGTACTGTGTCAGCCAAATTGCTTATTACCAAAGTAAGTCATGGTGCTGAGACCAAAAGAGTGCGTGCTTACAGCCAAATCGTGCAAATATTGCTGGTGCTTATAAGCGAAGTTTACTGCTATTGACATAGCATAAACTCAAACAGGACTAGACGCATGTCATGCAAATAGGCGGAGTGCGCTTATAACCGACGTTCATATAAGTGGAGCCGACTGTAGTATGTATCTGTCTGATTCTGGCAGGAATTAGCTAGCTGGTGCGGTAGTCATCCCATGAGTTCTGCTGACATTTCCAAACATGAATGCTAATTACGTAAGTGAGCAGATATAAAAAAACTTCACAGCCACCAATCCAGCAATCTTCAGATGTTTCATCAAAGACTTTTAAATAAACATTGGTTGGTTAACTGTTGGCAGAATGGTAGTGTGTATCAAATGTGATGCAAAAACTGGGTCCACATACCGTATTGTCTGCCAATCAATTGTCTCAGTAAGCAAGTGATTCCTACAAGCATTGAAAGTTCTACTGCGGCATTCGCCAACAGGACACGATGTTGGCATCGCACATTTACCATCTGTCCAGTTGACATCCTGTAATACACACAACCATGCTTCACACCTAATCAGCCATCGTCCTGCATACAGATGTACAGATGCACCTTGATACTGTGCACTGACCCAGTCAAGTTTAAAAAATCACACCAAATCAAATGTTTCTCACAACTTTACACAGGCCATCAGCCATGTTCCCGCCATCTGTTCAAAAGTGTCAAAGTCACGAAGAAAATGAAACAAACATCTACAGCTTAAACTGTTGTAGAAGCTAGACTTCACATTTCTGAACGTGCTGTCCTTCACATCTACCTGATCGGCTAATTTTCAATACTCACCATGTCACACCCATCAAAAGTCGATCTCGAAAAATGAACCTCAAAAAACTGTACTGCGTTTCCTAAGCTCTCAGCCTGACACCAGTTCACATTATAAGACCACAGATCAATACAGTGCACTGCACAGTATGCCTGTTGTTTTTGGTGTTGCTTTCGCTGATACTTTTTTTAATCACTGTGCCTATCCATGCAAAAAGAGCTAGGCTGAGTTGACCCAAGTGGCTGGTTATATAACGAAATGGTTTCCACGTCTGTCCACAATCGTCCATCCAAGTGCCAACCATGCCCGGCAGCAATTAACTTCAGTGACTGCCAATCTGACACAGTGAGTTAACAGTACACAATGCACAGAAAGCCACGCTGCCACCTGAATATGTCTGCAGTTGATGCACTCATAAGCCATCCTGACACACAGTGGCTTGATGCAGCTTACTCGTACTACTGTGCCCTTTACTGTCACAAACTTGCCTGCATTCACACACGTATATGCAAACATGGGTAAAAAAACTAGAGCTGACAAATTAACGTGTTAAGGCATTAATAAATTAATGTGCGTTAAAAAAACTAACGCACATAAGTAAATTTACGTTAATTTACTAAATTCTCTGAAACAGTTCCAATATTTCATTAAACTGCGGTTATTTGACAATCGATTGAATTCAAGTAACTAAACTGTAGTTGCCGTTCCATCACTACTAAAATAAATAATTACTTTGACAACAGGCTAATAGATTTTTATGCTAGCTGTGACTCAGTTATTGTTAATTATACATTTTAAAATGTGTTTCTAACTTTCTATATTCTACAGGTGGGCCCCCAAACATTGCAGGGCCCTGGGTAACTTACCCCCCCTACTCTCCCTCTCGACGGACGTGGATGCATTAATAATGCTTTAATTAATGCGTTAAAAAAATTAACGCAGTGCGTTAATGCATTTAAAAAATTAACATTTCGACAGCTCGAATAAAAATACAGTGTGGATGACTAGGGCACTGGTATATCTGCATGCTGTAATGTAATTTTATGCCAACTGCATTACTTTTCTTTTCCTTTACACCTGCTGTTACTAATGTTGATCACGAAATTGAGGCTTTTTGGACAAATTAAATCGCAAGATTTCTGCATTGTTATACACAAAGTAAAAGAGTGCCAGACTGTGAAAGGACTAACAAACAGTCAAAGCAGCTATCATCCAGTTGCTTCTGTTAGGAGACTAGTTTGGAAGAACTCAAATCAATGTATAAAAATTTATAAAACACATGAAAATAAAATTTTTCTGTAATTATCAGCCATTGGCCAACTCATGCCTTCCTCTGATGACTATTCTATCAAAAGATGTAATAGATACGACCGCAACTGACCATAGCAATTAGCACGCAAAGACTTGAGCGGAGTGACAGGATCAAAGTTGACTAGACGACAGTGGAGCTTCGGCACCTCACAGAACATGTTGCTGCATACATCTCTGCCATTGGCCTTACTTTCATCAGTCAGCAACTGCCATAGTAAGTAAATTAAGTAAGTACGTAAAACATGAATTTATACAGTGCATATCGTTAAATTAACCTCTTATGCACTTGTATCACTTATCCAACATTCACCAGTACCACTATCAAGTACATAAATATATATTGAATAAAATTTACTGTTCACTTTTTACTATTTGATGCAGCAGCAACTCAACCACAACGAATGATACACAAAACAAGAATGGCCAAAAACTGTAAGAAGAACCAAGAAAAATGTAAAATCCAAGAAGCATGCTATGTGGCCAAAAAATGATAAGAATAAATAACAAATTGCAATAAAAATACTTGCACACAATCATAACGTTCATAATTGCAAAATGAACCAAAATAATATAAACACATAAATACGATCAAAATACGTAAAACTTTCTACATAAACAGTCTATAGTATTGTAACACACAGCGGACAGATGATGATAAAAACCTGATGAAAAGCAAGACCAAGACAGTTAACTATGATGTCTGGAGTCTGTTTCAGTTCACTGGCAATCTCAGCAATGCCATTCAACACAACTGCACAATGCATATGCACATTCACCACTCATAATATATTCCATTTCAACATCAGTGCAGCTAACTATCCAGGATACAGAGACAGGCACAATTCACTCAAGCTCAAGTGACTGTTGAAGATGCACCTGGTAGAAACAACAATGACAAAGAACCTAGCTACAAAAATCTCCAGAAAAATTTACAAATGGTAAGTAAAGCCGTCAAATGGTAATGTGCAAGGTGTGTTTAATAATATATTTAACGTTCGAATTTAAATAAATGATTTTAATCAATACTTAAATATAGATATCAAATAATCGTTAGCTTAGCAATATTAATTTAACCAAACAATAAAAGTGTTTATGAATGTATTTAATAAATTTAAATAAATAACTTTAATAAATATTTAAATACAGATAATAATCAGTTGAACAACAGTAATTTAGCTGAACAATCAAAAATGCCAAAAATGATGGGATATCTAGTTATTAGCGACATATAATAGACTATGACATGCTGACATACTCGAATCAGAAATTAAATCTTTGAAGCTGACCACAAAATATCCACTTGTCAACACCGCGTTCTACACAAACAGCATATGGTATTGCAGAACATAACAGTCAGAGTAACAGCTGCATATTACCAGCAGACAATACAAATTTCTATATGAATAACTGAAACTCGCAAGACATATAAAAAGTAAGAATTCTATTATTTGTGACAACTAACACTGATCATAAAATAAGAAACACTCCCCATACCATTGTATAGAGATGTCTGCATTTGTTGAAAAATTCTTGGAACACCTTTATTCTGCTAGTAATCAGAGAATTCTGAAAATACACTGGACAACAGAAAAAGCTCAGACAACAAAATTTTTATAAAAGCTAGATCAATGGCAAATAATTACAGCTGTCAAAGCTTTAATTTTTTTATGCATTAACACATTGTGTTAATGTTTCCAACGCATAATTAATAAGTTATTAATACACTTAGGCCCATCGAGAGGGAGAGTAGAGGGGTAAAATACCCCGGGCCCCGCAACATTTGAGGGCCCCGGCTGTAGAATATAGAAAATTAGAAACACATTTTTAAATGTATAATCAACAATAACTGACGTCATAGCTAGCATAAAAATCTATTAGCATTTCATCGGAATAATTATTTATTTGCAGTAGTAATAGAACGACAACTACAGATTAGTTACTTGAATTCATTTCATTGTCAAATAACCACAGTTTAACGGAATATTGGAACTTTTGCTTCATAGAATTTAGCAAATTAACAAAAATTTACGTATGTGCATTAACTTTTTAACGCTCGTTAATTTTTAAATGTGTGTTAATTTATTAACACATTAATGCATTAATTAATGTGTTAATTTGACAGCTCTAGAAATAATTCAATAGAAATAATACTCATCATCATTATCCAAATTTGCATAACGCAATACAGCCTCAGAATGCAGAAACGATTAGAGTTACTAAACAAAATGCACAACACTATAACAGAACAGTGGTATTCACTGGTGTACATACAAGAACATGTGACACAACTTTCAAAGTCAGCATTATGTCATCTTTATGCTATTAAATCTATCATATCCTTAATCCTAATCACACACAAAAGTAAAAGATGCAATGCTAAAAATTGAAAATAACAATCCTAAAATCAAACTGGCAGCAATGACTAAATGTTGTTAAAGCAATGCTCCTATATGAAAATGCTTTCACACTGTGCTACAAAATCAATGTATGCAGTGCATAATGGTTTGTGTTCAAAAAGATTTCATGAAATAAACTTTATCTAGCTTCTAAATACAAAACTGATAGCAATGCAACTAAAAAAGTACAATTACAAAAATGCATCAATCCTACATTGATCTGGAAAGTACAACTTCCACGCAGCATATGGAGTTTGTTGGTCATGCAATGTGGACTGAATAAGTTCTTTATTATCATTTGATTTTTCCATGGAAGGAGGCTTCACAATAGCAGTGGTAACAATGTTTGGTCTGGTTCCTCCTGAACCATGCAACAAACAAAGTAATCCATCAATTTAACCATTTCTCTGCTGCATATGCAAATATTCAAAATACTACCTTTTGAATACAACATTAAAAGAATCTTACATAGCGACCATGCACATTGATGTTAATTGATAAAACAGTAAAACTACAGCACCTTTAAAACCTTTGGTACAATGCATACATTCAATGGTGCATAATAACAGTATATTTTAAACAATAATTCTAGCGGTAGATCGGCAATCTTGCTGTTAGCACTGGAAAATTGCTAGAGGTAGATCGGGTAGATACATTATTTGGAAGATGGTAGAATTTATATGCCAGGAAGACATAGAATGTTTACAAACCATGCCACGACGCTGTCACGTATTTAAATCAGGCTTATTCAGTATTATATCAGAGTCCATCTCGAGCCAAAGCTGTTTTTTTGTAACACGGACTTAGAACTATAGTGCTTTTGAATAAATTTTATTTAAAGCTTGGTAATTGATAACATTTCAGTTCTAACCACAGTCTTAGCAATGCAGTGAAGAAGAAATGTGGCAGCATTCTTACATTAACAATGAGATAAATGTAATTAGGTAAATAGCGATCTACCACTAGTAATTTTCTGCTCTCTAGTGCGAGATCACCAATCTACTACTAGCACTGACCTATTTTAAAAGTGTTGTAAAAAGCAACTGGATATTAACCACCCCTTACAATGTTTCTTCCTCTACTGCAAGAAGACATGGACAGAACTCAGCTGAAGACTGGGCATGCAGTCGCTGATGAATAATTCAGTAACTGGTAGTAAAAATATAATTTTAATTAGTGCGAATCTGGTTTAGTGAATATGCACTGATAATAGAACCCCAGAGAAAATAGCACCCACCTAACTATAAACTGTTTTTCTTCTTCGGAACACGTGCAACTTCAATATGTTGAACTCCAGCACACTGTGGTAAACACGATGGTAAACTGGTGCCGACTTACGATAAAAATAAGTGATTCAGGATGCTAAAAGGAGCTATGACAACACTGCTGTGATGCAGCGAAGAACTCAGGTGTGGTACGGCAGCAAGCAGATAATAAATTAAAGCTATAGTTATACATGCACATGATACTTAATAAATCTATATTTAGTTAATCTTCTATATATCAAAAAAAAATCGTAAGTTATTAGTTCTGCTCATATTTATATAAACAGAAGACAACGTACCGTTGCCCGCACAGTGGCCACGCCCAGAGCCACGATAATTTCCGCGGCCTCTCCACCAACCACGATAACCTCTGCCACCACGACCGCTCCATCCTCTCCCACTCATACCTGATACTAAAATCTCAGTAACTATGCAACTTTATTCAATTACGACAACATATATAACAAAATAAAACAACTGGAAACACAAAATTACACGTTTGTAAACACCGCCAGTGATAATGATGAAGACATAAGTAAGTAGACATAAGTAAGTAAACGAATCGCAATACCGAATTCACCGAAGCCACCAGCATATTTTTCTTAATCTTAACTGGCATTGTTGTTTTTAATAATTTAGAAAACATGTTTTTAAAAATATACTATATTTAATAAATATAAACAATACAATTACATGCTATAACAGCGATGCCATCACACATTTCTCATGCTGTTTGACAAATTTTTTTACGTAGTCAGTTTCACATGAAAGTTGTTTTTTATATCACCGGAAACTAAATTTGTGCGACAAACAAACACAATTTTGTGTAAAATCGCGATAAACAGTATTTTATTAAAGGTTGGTTAAACTCCTGGTTAAACGCTAGGATCAGAGGCAACATGCGATTATTTTGTAACGTAGCGACGAGAGCATGTGAGCGGAGCGGGCTGATTTTCTGCTCCGCAGTCAAGCGTTAAATCCAGTGACATTAAGAAGTTGGAAACAGTTCAAAACAACTTCTATAAAAGTCTTGTCGTTGTGCCGAGATCACGTGTTAATGTTGCTATTTTTCAAGAACTGGGAGTCATCCCAGTGGAATACAAGATTTAAATAAAGAAGCTCATAGAATACCCCCCCCCCAGAATAATCAGAATGAGAGAGGAAAGACTTACCAAGAAATGAATAGTGAAAACTGACGAGACTGGATCATGGAATCTACTGGATGATGCATATGCAATCTTGAAAAAGAACATTACCTACACTGACAACCAAGTCAAGGACATTACGCTGAAACAATGGAAAAGGATGGTGGAATGGAGAGTGAATGATACAGTAAACAAGGAAGTCATGGAAAAAAGTTCAGAAGACCAAGCTTCATGACATATCAGGTGCTCGAAAAGGCTTGAAGAGATATTTGAAGGAACTCACATGAAAAAAAGCTTTTAGAGATGTTAACGTCAATGACTGAATGACTTTGAACATCCAAAGTTTTAGTGTTTTTTTGCAATTTTCGGCTGCTTCACACATTTTAAGAGTGAATTGCACCGAATTACTAGAGATAGACCTGGACAACCTGTGTATGAAATTTTTATGTCTACGTCTGAGTTTCAACCTCTTACACTCAATGAATCTTCCATATGGAGGCTTCACATTCGGGTATTTTTTCAAGATGAATTATTATTTTATTGCATACTATGCACTGATTGCCCAGGTGACAGGACTGATGCTGTCACGCATCACATGAGCTGTGCTCATATTACTTGTTCTGACTTTCATCACTCTGCTCCACTCACTCGACTTTTCAGCCTTCTGCACTCTGTTTTTCCACTCTGCTCGTGTTCCACTCGCATGCTTAATTGCCCAGGTTGCACTTCTGGTGTGGTGGGATATTTAGTGATAACATCATTCATTGCAAATTATTCATAGAGTATGTCAGCGAAGAAGTTTTTTAACTCGGTCAATATTTAACAAAGTTGTGATAAAAAACCAGTGGTTTGCTATTATTTACTGTTTAATGGATATCAACACTGTGGTGGAAAGTGGTTGTGGGACACTTAATAGATTAACTTAATGTATGATGTGTGGTACGTATTATTCTGCAGAATATTTTATGGAAACTGTACAGTATTGCAGCAGAAAACATTCATTAGTTGTTGTGCAATGTAAATTTTGCAGGGTAAAATTAGTGTTCAATGTACTGTACTGATTCAAACTGATGATGGCAACAGTTCGTGGAATTCTGGTGAAACGGTTTGGTGGACCTGAAGTTCTTGAGCATGTAACTAATATAGTTCAGTCTTCAAATCTTGCTGCTAGACAGGTATTTCGAATTTGTCTTGTAATTTCATGCTTTGAAGATTTTTGTGTTCATTTATTTGCTTGCTTACTTACTTACTTCATTAATTAATCATTTCATACATTGCAAGGCTTGTCGAGAACCAGCTGCTCCCTCTATTTACATTTGTGTTAATAGGCCAAATGCAATGCAGCTGGTACTCGACACGCCTTGATACAGTGTATTTATTTAAGTTTTTGTTGATATTCAATTTTTACACGCGAAAGCAGCTATGCTTTCAGCGCGTCTTAGCCATCGCAATTCTGTCTGTCCGTCCGTCACACGGGTGGATCAGTCAAAAACGGTGCAAGATAGAATTACCAAATTTTCACCGTCGGCTGCCCGGAAGACTCTAGTTTCAGGAACCGTAAAGCTTTTCCATAAATTCGAAGGGGATCACCCCGAACGAGATCGCTAAATGAGAGGGGGTGGTCAAAATTTGCGATTTTTGGCCTATAACTCGCTGTATCTCAGTAATGGTGCGAGATAAGGCCTAGGTTACTATTAATCACTAATAGGAAATCGTATACGGGCTGTCGATTGGCGTCGAATTCAATGACCTTGGATGACTTTGAACGCCAAAATAGGGGGTTTTATGGATTTTTTCGCGATATCGGGCTGCGCAAGTCTATATCATTCACAAGAAAGCGCCACCGTCGCCAACGCCACACGCGCCTATGGCCGATGTGTATTATGGTCCTGATGGGCCGAGTCCAAGTGATATGCGATTTTCGAAACTAAACTACTGAACTGGAAATGCTATAGGCTTTCGCGCGTCTCATGAGCTTTGCTCAAATTTCTTGTTCATACACATTGTCATAGCCATTTTCTAGCAAGACTTGTGTTAACTGATTGTCACTTTATTTTTAATGTTGTATTTCATGCCGATCTCTGCATCATTTCACTACACACAAAAGTTATTTACATCCTCACTGTTGATTCTGCCTGAAAGCCTTTAACTGTGTCTTTTCGTATTTGCCCACTCTTCTAACAGTACTTGAACCAGTTATCTAAGTGCTCAGCAATTAAAGTGTACAAGAAATTTGAGCAAAGCTCACGAGACGCGCGAAAGCCTATAGCATTTCCAGTTCAGTAGTTATAGTTTCGAAAATTGCATATCATTTGGACTCGGCCCATCGGGACCATAATACACATCGGCCATAGGCGCCACCTTGTGAATGATATAGACTCTCACAGGCCAAAATGGCCAAAAAATCCATAAAAACCCCTATTTTGGCGTTCAAGGTCATTCAAGGTCATTGAATTCAGCGCCAATCGATAGCCAGTATACGATTTTCTATTAGTATTAATAGTTACCTAGGCCTTATTTTGCACCGTTACTGAGATACAGCGACTTCTTGGCCAAAAATCGCAAATTTTGCTTACCCCCTCTCATTCAGCGCCCTCGTTTGGGGTGACCCCCTTCGAATTTATGGAAAAGCTTCACGGTTTCTGAAACTAGAGTCTTCAAGGCAGCCGACGGTGAAAATTTGGAGATCCTAGCTTGGACCGTTTTTGCCTGATCCACCCGTGTGACAGACAGACAGATGGACAGACGGAATTGCGATGGCAAAGACGCGCTGAAAGCAGTAGCTGCTTTCGCGCATAAAAATCAAATACTATAGAGAATATCAATTAGCATGTTTTGTGCACTTAACTGCTAGGCTGTCATTAATGATTATATATGTAAAAAACTTACCAGTTTAAAAATGTGTGTAAGGACGATGTGATGATATTAATCCTCTAAAACAGCTAAAATAATTTTGGTAAGTCTAGATGGAGCTATGTATATGGCGTCCTTACAATCTGACTCTAGTTGGTAATCACTAACATAGTCTAAAGCCTTCTTCATTTTATGTTATTTGTTGTATTTTATGGGGACCGAGTTATACCGCTTTGAAGTCTCCATGGCCACACTGCAATTTTTTTTAAAAATTGGGGTAAAATAGGGGAAGGAGTTATCAGATTTTTATCCCAAACAAACTCAATCTAACCTTTTGGGCCCCAAATCACTGCAAAATTTCATCATAATCAAATCAAAATTGTGGCTGTAGGAGTGTTTACAGACAAACAGACAGAATGACAGACAGACGCAAGCAATTTTATAATCTGTCCCTTGCTATGCTATAGCAATGGGACAGATAAAAAGGCACTTCCTTGCACAGAACCACATCGTTTGACGTATTAAGTGTGAAAATCGGTCCAACAGGCTCGCCTGTAGGTGAGTTCAAGAACCAAAAAAATTAAACATGTGAACACAGGAGGGGTGTATATTTCATCTATATGAGGAACAAAAACCCCTGGGTGGATTGAGCCCAAATTTGTTTTGGTGGTAGATGTACCCGACGGAATCACGCTATTCAAATTTGGTGATGATCGGTTCAGGGGTTTGTGGTTGATTGAGGGTCAAATTTTGCATTTTTCCATCGACTTTGAAGGTCGTCCTTACAACACTCAGACTACCGTGTGAGGTGTGATAGTAAACACTAAATAATTCTGGACAGCTTATGCCGTAGAAATTTTTATGTCTGTTTTGGACGGTTTGGCTGTACATGTGGATTGTTATTGTGATTTTTTTTCAGTTACTGATTCGTGTCATATCGGCCGGTGTGAATCCAGTAGATACACGTATTCGAACTGGTGGCCATGTAATTCAGCCGTTGTTGCCATACACTCCGGGCAATGATGGTGCAGGCATTATTGAAAGTATTGGAGAGTGTGTCACAAATTTCAAGGTAAAGTTATTTTTTGTTTACAGAATACCTGTTACCATATTTTAAAGATGTTTTTGTTTACTTATTCATTGTGGAACATGAAAACAGTAATTTCACCATTTTAGATAATGATCTTTTAGTTAGTTAGTGTATAGAATGTACAGGGTAGTCCAAAAATGGCACAAAGTTTATGGCACCATGATTTTGCAATCGTACATCACAGAGTCATGCAGTTTTTAGCAAAATGTTCTGAAAGAAATTCTTTACATGACTCTTGTTTTTGCCGCTGGCAAGTGAACTATTGAAAAACAGTATTACCTTTAATGTACCTTGGTCCATAAGAAACATGCCACTATTATTTTTTCAATAGCTCCGTGAAACATTGGCCAATTTCAATAATTTTTGGCACGCAGCATTAAGAAGAAACTTGACGCAAAGGTCTGTAGTTTTGGCCACCTCACCTTAACACTGTCACTACACTACCGTGTGAAAGGCAGAAGTCGCAGTCCGGCCATTAACAACAATGAATTCATACTGGGTAGCGTATGCGTTGGCTCAGAAATTATTAACTGACTAGCAACAAATGCAATTTACAATTATTATCATTCAAAAAGTCACACATGTCACATTACATCATCTTCATTTCAGCATGTGCTCAAAATGTCCTCCTGCAGCACAAATGCAAGCTGTAGATGTTGACACCATTTGCCAACAGCACGTTCAGTAACTGCATGACTCAAGCAGCACATTTGCTGTTGATGTATCATTTAAGTTTGTGGACTTAAAATTTTAAAATAAAAACGAAGCAACAGATTTTCAATGATTTTGTGGTCTCAGTAATTTTCTGAGCTGAACCATGCACTACCCAGTATGAATTCATTGTTAATGGTCACACTATGAATTCTGCATTTCACAAGGTAGTGTAGCGACAACCTTAGGGCGAGATGGCCAAAACTACAGACATTTGCGTCAAGTTTATTTTTAATGTTGCATGCCAAAAATTATTAACATTGTCCAATGTTTCACTGAGCTATTGAAAAAATTAAAGTGGCACGTTTTTATGGACCACAATGTCGAGGGTAATAATGTTTTTGCATAGCTCAATTGCCAGCAGCAATAACAAAGAATATTTAACTGCTGTATTCAAATACTGAATTTAGTCATGAAAGAATTTCTTTTGGAACATTTTGATGAAAACCACATGACTCTATGACGTACGGTTGCAAAATTATGGTGTCATTAACTTTGTGCCGCTTTTTTGGACCACTGTATTTGGACATTTTATGATTTAGTTCTTATTGCATTCTTGTTACGATAAATTAGCTGTACCATAATTTTTTTGCCAAAATGCCATAATTGCCAATAAGCGTGTCATTCATATGGTCCAATATTTGGGGATAAACAGCATAGAAAAACCTACTGTTACCACTGCACAGGACATCAAGGCACAGATGTTCTGAATTTTTTAAGAATAACAACATGAAGTTAATGGGCAGATGATTGCAGCTGTGTATGTGAGTAGCAAAATGTTCATCATCAGTCATGATTTATGACAATTATGTGGATGTACAGTCATTATTAGCAGAGGAGCAGTCCACATGAAAATGTGTATACTTATTACTCAAAGCTTATAGTTAACTTAAGTAGAAAAATTCCAGTTAGTTTACCCACTAGAACCTTGAGTGCTTACGTAAGTGTGCTGTTGATATTTAGGTTGGTGATCGGGTGTACTGGTGTCGTTCAGTAGATGGTAGCTACAAAGAGTTAACATTAACAGATGAGATGTGCACTTTTCCACTTCACGATTCTCTGAGCTTCCAGCAAGGTGCAGCCATGGGTATACCTTACTTGACAGCTTACAGGGCACTTGTGACAAAGGCTCAGCTGAAGGCGGGAGAGACAGTTTTGGTTCACGGAGCAAGTGGAGCGGTGAGATGTGCCATTTGTTTCTGTGGAGTTTTTGTAGCAGTGGAAGGCGTATATGTTTTATCTACCAGGAGTAGATAATTTTGTTCGTTATGTATGTATTTTTGTGATTTTTTAATGTTGTGCATAAAGTATGCTAAGAAAAATTGTCAAGTAGCCATTTAATCTATCATCACATACAAGCAAGTGGGAACATTAGTGAAAATTTGAAAAATACTGGTATAGTGGTCTACGGTATTATAAAGGTAGGGAAAGTGTTATAAATTATAATAAAATGTATAATGCCAATAAAGATTTAGCTGGTATATAATTTTGTTTTTCCAATAAAGATTTAGCTGGTATATAATTTTGTTTTTCCAGCATATGCAGTTACTTTTCTCATTGTTGATTGCTTGCACAGGTCGGTCTGGCATGCTGTCAGATAGCAAGACATCTCGGTGCCGATGTTATTGGTACGGCTGGTACTGAGGAAGGCATGCAAGCCGCACTGCAGAATGGTGCTAGTAAAGTACTAAATCACAGGCAGCCTGGATATCTGGATGAACTCAAGGTAGGTAACACTTGTCCAGTTAGTAATCCTCAGTTTGTTTGTATCTGGCCAAATTACTGATTACTGTGCGTTGTGATGTATAAAGTTCGGTGCACTAAATGATTAAATAAGGCTTTCTATGTTTAATACGATCCTCTGGTGCTTCAACATCATTGCTGTGGCAATAGTAATTGCATTACGTCATGTAAGAGTGCTGCCACAAAAATTCCAGTTTGGAGACTTTTCTAGCCTGGAGTAAGTTGGAATTTGGGTCAGTTAAATAAAAAGAACTGTACATGAGGGGATTGGAGGTTCAAAATCACTTCACTCATTTGACATGAAATTTATTTTCTTATTTGAAATAAAATTTTTCAATGTTTTCGAGGTAACTTGTGCTTGTCAGGGTTTACTATATTATATATAAAAAACTGCAAGCAATTCATTTAATGTTGTATAAGTGCTGATGTAAAACGGCAAAAATCAAAAAGTATAAGCCCGAAGTAATGCATTAGCTTAGACATTTAATCTGTTCTCGGTAGCCAGATATAAATGTCTAAGTTAATGCATAATGTTCGTGCTTATGCTTTTTGATTTTTGCTATTTTACATCAGTGCTTATACAACATTAAATGAATTGCTTGCATTTTTTTATGTATAATATTTGCGGTTTTATTAAAGCTTGAAAGGTCACTGTACAGTTACTTTGTACACATCAACAACAACTACTATTACTACTACCTCGAGCTTCTTGGAATTTGTTATTTGTTTAATCTAATGGCAAGGCTGTATGTGGGACCGCAAATTTAGTCTACATACCAAATTTTGTGCAGATGGGTGAAAAATAAGTTATAGGTGATGGAACGACATTTAAAATGGTGACCGCCGCCATCTTGAATTTACTACTTTTCGATTTCCAGTAGCAACTAACCACATTCCTGCAAAATTCTTTTAACCTTTTTCAGTTGGCAGCTTATTTGTTATGTTTTGTGCAAAAATACAAAATGGTGCCTGTCGCCATGTTAAATTTTATTTTTATTCAGTTTTATGGCATAAGTACACGTAGAGCGTCAAGCTTAGCTCGCATATGAAATTTCGTGCAAGTACGTGCAATAACAACAACGTTATGAGCCATAAACGGGATTCAAAATGGCGGCCGCCGCCATCTTGAATTTATTATTTTTGTCAATTTTGGTCACACGATCTATTTCTGGTAGCAGCCAACGACATTACTGCAAAATTTCGTTCATCTGCATCAATTGGCGGCTGAGTTATTGTGGTTTGTGCAAAAATCTAACATGGCGGCCGCCGCCATCTTGGATTTTATTTTTGTGCAATATTTTGGCATATGTGTGTGTAAGACCTCAAACGTTATACACATAAAAAATTTCGTGCAAATTTGTGCAATATTAAACGAGTTATGAGTGGTAAATAAAGTTTGAAATGGCGGCTGCCGCCATCTTGAATTTATTATTTTTGTCGATTTTGGTCAAATGGTCTATTTCCGGTGGCAGCCGTCTACATTACTGCAAAATTTCATTCATCTGTGTCAATTGGCAGCTGAGTTATTGCATATTTTGCAAAAATCGAACATGGCGCCGGCCGCCATCTTGGATTTTATTTTCATTCAATATTTTAACATGTATGTGTGTAGGACCACAAACGTAATATACATGCCAAATTTCGTGCAAATATATGTTATGAACAATACTAGAAATACTAGAGACACTATAGTATCATATAATGAAAACCCAAAGTCTCTATCTCTACTGGTTTTGAAGTGGTACCGGGTCATGATGGACAGAAAGACGGACGGACAGACAGACAGAATTACCATAGCTAATACGCACTATAGCTAGCTAGCTAGCTGTCGCGTGTATAAAGGGAAACAACAGTCACCGAAAATCCACTCCCTGTACAGATCCCCTTCCCGTCGTCCCCCGTCAACCAAATTTTGCACATGGGGTCGTATGCCAGATATCTTTCTCGGTTTCAAGTTTCATTAAGATCGGTTGAAAAATGTTGGAGCTATGGGTGGTCATAGTTTCGGCCTTCCCATTGACTTTGCACATTACTTATACAACAGCTTGTTGCTACTGCACAAGCCGTGATAATTTGTGATACGTCTTGGTGTCTCCCATACAAATGACTTTTCACTGTCGATCAGCAACAACATGTTTGCTAACAAGAAATCTGAGCTAATGCTCATGAGACGCGCGAGAGCCCATGGCAGTTCCTGTTCGCAGGTAATCTTGGTCTGTCTACATCCATTTCGTTTCAATTCACTCTTTTGCGGTCAAAAATGCCAAAAAATCACTTAAAATTAATCTTTTTGTGGGTTCAAGGTCGTTCAATGTCCTCGATGTTGGCATTTCTAAGAAGCTTGTCGCCAGTTATGATAAGCAGCATGTCTGTGCCTATCTGCAACCATTTTCATGCTAGACAAGACAACAGCGGATAAATAAACACTTTTTAGAAGGATACCCCTTTTTGACACTCGCGTGCGCAGGCCTGTTTGAATCTAGAGGGTCCGAACTTAGACTGCTGAAATCTACATTCAATTCTGAAAATTTCATACGCAGGTTGTCTTGGTCTATCTCCAGCCATTTCGCCGCAATTCATTCTTGAAATGCGTGTCACAGCCCAAAATTGCAAAAAAAATTCACTAAAACCCCCTATTTTCGGAGTTCAAGGTCATTCAAGGTCATCGATGTTGACATTTCTAAGAAGCTCGTTTGCCAATGCTTGTTACGATAAGCAGCATGTCTGTGCCTATCTGCATCCATTTTTACGTTAGATGAGCCAATAGCGGTAGAATAACGTCTTTTTAGGAGGGATGCCCCTCTTTCGCCCCCTCGTTCGTGCGGACCCCTTTCACCCAGTGGCGTGAAATTTTGTCACGAAATACTAGAGACACCAAGCCACCATATAATGAAAACCCAAAGTCTCTATCTTTACTGGTTTTGAAACGGTACCGGGTCGTGACGGACGGACGGACAGACAGACGGACAGAATTACCATAGCTAATACGCACTACAGCGTAAAAAGTATAGTAGTCAAAATAGTGCTTAGTTGTAATAATAACAAATTTTAAAACTATTTCAGTAGGTAACATTTATTGATTATACTGCTGTGATATTATCGTGAATACAGAATAGTTGTTAAACCATTCAAGCCTACCATTTATTGAGAACTTTTTCTGTTACTGATACATACAGTCTGTTTTTAGGCAGAAAAAGGAGTGGACGTCATAATGGAGATGCGTGCAGATGTTAATTTTGAAAAGGATTTGGAGCTCGCCAAGACGCATGGTCGTATAGTGGTTAGTGTCATTTATTGTCGGTTGTAAGTATGTAATTTTGTTCTAGCAGTTACTGTGGCTTATGGTGTAACGGTAGGATGTTGGACTAGTGATCACGAGGTTACTGGTTTGCCTCTCCCCTGGTGCACTGCCAGGTAACAACTAACAACCGTGGGCAAGTTGTTAACACACAACACACATGTACTTCTGTCATTAAGAAGTACAATTTGGTACCTGCCTAACCACTGGGAAGTTAACGGCAGTATGTGGAAGAGGTGTGGCCTACGACCTATATAACTGAGTTTTGTCTGCAGCTCACTGCTGGCTCAAATGTCAGCAAACGGAGATGGCTGTGAGAGAGCACTGTTGACTGTGGGCTATTTACCTTTAGCTTTTATTTTCAAAAGTCAGCTGAAAATTGGAAGTTAACTAGCAGTTGATTGACTGTCAGTTGTCATTTAGTGATAATGCAAACAGGCTTTCTAACAGTGGTTAAAATTGTATCTACATTTGAAACCTATCTTCTATTATGTGTTCTGTGTCTAGCACCAGTTTTTACACAGTGGGTTTTGAATAGGAGAGTTTGTCTGATGATTCTCTCTAAACTTTAATAAATCGACCCTTGGTAGACACTAAACCTTCTCTCTCTAAGGAGATCATTAAGGACTTTCTCAGCAAAGTACTGGTGATTACAGAAAAATGCCCGTGAACAACTGGTTTATGCAGTTTTCTCAGTTTTCCGTGTTAAAATTAATTTTAACAAGGTTATGCAGCATGTTTTTGTATATTACAAAATTAACTTTTAGTAGAAAATATATGCAAAAGCTGCTTGTTTCAAAGTAATAGTTAAAAATCTGACTGGAAAAAGTAATCTTGTGTGTGATACACTGAGCTGCTGCAATGTGTCACTGTAGATTATTGGCTGCATTGCAAAGACTGAAATTTCACCACGCATTGCAATGGTTAAGGAGATATCAGTCTTTGGGGTCTTTCTCTTTTATGCTTCACCAGTAAGTACAGCAGTGACTGATGCTTTGAAAATCCTCACTATTTTCCTTAGTTACACGTTGTTAAATAGAACATATTATTGTGCAAAAAGGCAAGTTGTTGTCATACACTGTTACAGCAAACATGTGTAGATAGAGCTGTGAGATGTATACAGGGTGGTCCAGCTAAAGTGAAGCCAACTTACATTTTTGCTGGTAACATTTGAATGCATAGGTAAAATTCAATGATTTTTTGCAAATGTGATAACAGTTCAGACACACACATAGGGAATCATAAAAATTTAATATTGTTCGTCAGATGGCGTAACCAGGTTAGGTATTTTCTCCCTTGCTACATCTCTCATTTTGCTGACTTACTCGCATGGACCGATAATTTTACGTTTTGACCAACTTAATAAAATTCGATGGTAAAATTGTCTGGTTTTGCTCGTATTTGTTAGCCTTTGCTTTTAAAATAATATCTTTGGGAATAACTATCTGTTTCTGCATTTTGATGGGTAAAATAACACGAGAGGACAGAAATGTTATAAAGGTGTTACGGGTGGAAAAGAACTGGAGCTCTCGCCACTTTCTGAAGGAATTTGCCAGCAAAGCTTGGTGCAGATCAAGCCTTGACCGACTCATCAAAAAAATTGATGCTGGATTTCTTAAAATTTGCATCACACCACTTCCTGTTGTATGCAGTTTACATTTGCAAAAAATCATTGAATTTTACCTATGCATTCAAATGTTACAGTAGGCCTAAATGTAAGTTGGCTTCACTTTAGCTGGACCACCCTGTAGTTAGTTAGACTGGTTCTAAGTATTACAAATAATATTTGTGCATTCAGAAATATTTCAGCAAACTGATGTTGAAAATTGTTTTTACACAAAGTGCATTTTAGCATCTACATTGGTATTTATATAGTTGTCAATTTATGTATTGTTATACAAATATTTCATATGTTTTGCTAGCATAATGTTGTATTTATTGTTATTTAATTGCACTGCATCTTTCTAGCTGTTCAAGGTAGCATGCCAGTAAATATACTGTACTGCTAACATTCCCCATGACTGTGTGTTTGTCAGGGATCAGGGATTTCTTTATGGTGCAAGCCGTTAATTATTCAGTGATAATTGTCAAAATAAAGTGCAAAAACACACAATATCACAAATAGAAAGCACTTACCACAGTGCAAATTAATTAATCGGTATAATTTTTTTCATTGTCAATGTGTTTCACCATACGTCTGAATGAGATATTGAGGCTTCTGAGACTCTCAAGTCTCGGGAGCTTCAAAGTCTCGGCCAGCATCTTGGAAGCTGCAACATCTCATCTTGGTCTCGTCTCGGATTTTAAACGTCTCGTCTCGGTCTCGCCTCTGAAAAATTTTGAACGTCTCGGTCTCAGAGACATGGGTTGCGGGTCTCGGCTCAGAAGGTCTCGTGCACGTCCCTGGTGTTTGTATCTGGAAGTCATCTGGGTTTTCAGAAGTTACAACCTAAACAATTTTATGACATTTAAGTCACTGGTTTGAAACTCAGAAGTTGTTTTGTATGTGCAGGAAGAGTACAGAGAGATGGGATTGTTCATGAGCAAGGGTCAGGCGGACGGTTGGCTACGGCCAGTCATTGGTCGCGAGTATCCATTAGATCAAGCCGCTGATGCACATGTGGAAGTCATTGAACACAGCAAGACTTACATGGGCAAAATTGTGCTGAATATTTGACTGTTTTGGTGATGCAAATCATGTGTAATATTATTATTCTCTGTATTGAATACATATCTGAAAGGCTGTGTTAAGTCCTCTTTGATTATTGTGTTGAAGAACTATTGTGCAATATTTTGGTGCTTTATATTTCTACATTCGTCTGTTTTGCAATGCAGGCACAAAGCATAGTTCACATGTTTGCAAGTGTATCAGTAGTTTGCTAGTTTTGTTCTCAGTATTTTGCACTGTTTTGCACAACTGACTATTATTGAATAAATGGATGTTGATTTTTGATATGTTATGTTATCAGTGTAGAAAGCACATTTGTATGCACAGATGAAGTGTTTGTTATTTGATCGTATTCCATGCTTTCATTCGCACTAGCCTTAATGTGAATGCAAGGCATGGCAGGCAGGCAGTATTCAGGAATCTCCATTGGATCAAGCTGTTACTATGATCATAGATTGTCTACATTCAAATTCCATTGAAATTAACTATGTCAAGTTAGTTCAGGTATATGCACCCACGTCAGACGGTACAGACGAACAGGTGGAACAATTCTACGCAGACCTGGAAACAACGCTGGGCGACATACCGAAGAAGGATATCGTAATCATTGCAGGTGACTGGAAT
>Ga0209671_1001374_pt1 | contig 20186 bp, 13 predicted proteins | sample WorMetHERISLAND2_2_FD_187401 | JGI IMG/M metagenome (GOLD analysis project Ga0209671, IMG submission 187401) | Marine gutless worms symbiont microbial communities from Max Planck institute for Marine Microbiology, Germany - Olavius geniculatus... | ecosystem: Host-associated > Annelida >...
ATATGATGCGGCTCTATGGAGTATGTATAATAAAGGTTCACTGCGTAAGCTGTCATAAGTGTGTAAAACTATTTTTTGGGTTTAAGCGTATTGACAGTCTTACAAGAGTATTGGTGGAAACAGGCATGCCGAGTTTTAATACCTTAATGCATAATAGTCACATAATTTTTTTTAAAATGTTGGAACACCTGCAGTTTACGTAATAATATAGTTAGTCATCTGGCTGCTCTTAACTGTTTTTGATGTTTGCAGTTGCAACTGCTAATAGTACTGTTTTTATTGGGTTTTACCTGTATTTGCATGATTTGTGTGTTTTTTTGTGTGTTTTGCTGTATGCTTTTATGTGTTTTATGTGTATATGGGCCAAGTGCCTGAAATAAAACTGATGATGATGATGATGATGATGATAAACAAAGCAGCTGAATGGTTGCGGGTCTTAGCTTTCCAATCAGTGGCGGCGGAAAGGGGGCAATTGCACCCCTAAGTTCTAAGCTATCAAATGTTCCGATTGGCGTAAAATTGTCTTCGAAAAATACTAGAAAAGCTGAGAAGTACTATTGTGCGGGAATTTAAGTATACAAATTTAACATTTTGAGCACCCGTAATTTCCTCTGTCAAACGTTTGCAGCTGTAAGCTGTTTATTGAAAAAGTCCAATTTCCCGCCCCCACTTGTGTAACTGACGACCCCGTTGCCTTCAATGGACCGTGATCGTCATGTATTTTGTAGGAGACATCGACGCGGCGTTTCACTTTGCCCGTCGGTCGTCACGCAATTGTTGCCCTTCGGCGATAATCTGGCCGCTATTACCGAAGCTGGCCAACTTTCATGATCATCATTTCTCTGTAGCGTACTTAAAAATGCATATTAATAATCTTTTTCTCGCCGGCGAAGTAAGTCCGATCGCGCGGAGGTGTCGATCGCCTCCTCTGCTTGACGGATTTTACATGCAGCGCCGTCACGGCGTATTCATAAACATGCATAATTCATCACGCCGACGATCTGGCAGCTGCAAGGTATGATTTCTCAACCTGCGAGAAAATAATTGTCAATCATGTCCCGAACTGGTGACGTAATTCACGAAGCATGCATCAGCAACAGGCAGGAGATCTTCGGACCGTTGTTTTTCTCTGAACACCAAAATGTCGGTTGCCCTTTTGGTCATGTAAATCTCCCAGTTCGTTAATCATCGTCATCATATTTATTTTCCGACAAGAGCACAAAAACAGCAATCACAACCAGCACAATAATTGGTCGGTTAAGTTAAGTTCACTTCAGTTCAATTCAATTCCGTTATCTCGCTCTGTATTCGTTTTTAAAGTTTGTCATTGCAAGTCAAGTGACAATCACACGGCTAAACTGCTAGGCATTCATTTTACTTACTTAGTTATAGTATAAATTTAGGTTCTGAATTCAATACCCGGTAATGGGCGGTATTGCTCTTAAATGACGGATATCATGTTTTTGGGTCCCGTTTGTCTGCAGTATCCAAGATAACTCAAAACGTTAAGAACCGTTTAAAGTAATTTTAAAGGTATTACGGATACAGCCCTCGTGTATAGTAAAAACAGATTTTGGTGGCAATTAGTGGCAGAAAGATTTTTTTTAATTTTTGCAATTATCCATCATTCTTTCACTGCTGGAAGATAAAACGTAGCCAAAATTAAAACCCTGTAAGCCTACGCTGTCTTTGTCAGATTGCAACACCATTTTTAACAGTTTTTTGGCCAAAAAAACTTTTGAAAACTAAATTTTCCAAACTAATTTTATCCCCGACTTGATCACTGACTGCGATTGACATGCTGCGATCGTTCTCATCGAAAATATTTGAAGTAGACGGTAGGCCTAGGCCTACATGCTTGGCGTCAATTTCTGCCGCAGTTCTTCGAATTTCTACTCTGCTGTCAGCTCGGACAGTGCAATCAATAGTGAGCCGACAGGCGTCGACAGTCCAACAAAACGACGACACGTCGCCTCACTAGCGTAGTAAGCACTCGTTACTCTCGACACTCGGTAATCGGTTTATTGCATTGTTCGGCTGATGGCTTCTAAGTGCCAAGCTGTTTATCGGATGACGCCGAGAGGTGTCCGGTTCTTAGAGCGAGTTCTTCATCCCGTTGCCAAAGACTCGACACATTACAGTCACATCATCCACAGGATACAGAACCGCCCCTTCAAAAATGCGCAATAACATTCCCCCCGAAGACAAAAAACTCCCTGCAACATAGCCCCGTGAAAAAAACTCTGACCGCGACAGATTTTCCCACGACAAAATTTTCTTTTCTGTGCCATGTTTCCACTACTGAATGCTATTCATATTTTTGTCACCAGATTTTATGGCAGCAAACAGCTAAATTTTAGTAACTGTAACTAGGCCTAAAGCTAAAAGCCTAAAACTAAAGACTAATAGTTTCAAGTAACTTTTAAAAATATGACTAAAATATCACTGCTGGCGGTTTTCTCACAGGACGGGAAAAGTTATCGTAGAGGGGCCCTGGGCGGTTTTGTCAATCGACATCCATGAGTAATCCATCTACCAGGACAATGATAGGCGCTTTTGCCAATCAACGTGTCAGCCAATTGTCGACGACTGCAATTCGGTTTACTAGATCTGTTTAGCTCAATAATCGAACAAATGGCCATAATATACGAGACCAAATAAGACCTGCAGTGTACATTAGAGGGTCCGATAGTCATCGGCGGTTGAGAAGTCTGAGTTCGAGAGAGGACGTCTGAAATATGACTACTATTGCGAGTGGAACCAAACGGAACTAGAAAGCCGCTAGCCTTCACAGGCGCTCCGTCGCTAAATGAATCACATTTATGTAATTTCTGGAGCTGCGAAAATCAATGATCAATCAAACGATTAATCAACAAAAAAGTTTTAATGAGTAATAAAATTTTAATTGTTAAAATTTCAATCACTATGAAAATGCAGTAAAAGCAGGGCTTGCCACTCGAAAATGAAAGGCGATTGAAAAATCAATCGCACCGCATATGGGACATATTGTATTATTGCACAGTGTACAGTAGACGGGATCTCCATTCCTTTCCCTTAGCACCAATAAGCAACCACCGCCCCCCAAGTCGACGCAGTAACCCATACCTTTGCTTTCTTTCCCCTTTCCCCTTTTGTTTTTCACGTTTTTCTGTTTTTCTAAAAGATTTAGCTAGGGGTCTGCAGCGTCCGGTGCAGAGCCCCTGCCGCAAATGAATTTCTTACGAATTTCGGGCTCCCAAGACGCATCTTTTAGCAACATATCAAGTTAAAACATTTCCCAGTTTAGTTCTTAACTTTTCCAGAAAGCATTTTGCTTTTATTTGTCAATGGCGTGGACGTTCCTGGTTGGGACTAATATCCCGTTTACACGATCATCAAACATCGAGCAATCATCGAGCAAACATCCAGCAAATGCATTCAAAATACACGTGCACGACGTGTGTTCTAATTGCTGGATGTTTGCTCGACGTTTGCTCAATGTCTGCTCGATGTCTGCTCGATGTTTGCTTGATGTATGCTTGATCGTGTAAACGAGATTTAAGGTTCACCAACGTCACTTTTCGCGCTCAATGAGCGTTTAAACATTTTTCCAAGCAAAACAAACAAACAAAAACATAACACGAACAGCAGTGATACTGTTATAAATAAAATTTTAAATTGTGGTAAGCGAAAAAATGTTTAGAAACAAGTATTTTCCAAAGTTTTCGTAGGGGCCTATCGTCCACGCTTGCTGAAATTACCAAGCGATGGCACAGTGATAGCCTAACTAACCAATGGGAAATATTTGCGTCAATCCGGTGACCAAAAATCACTGAGTGTGGCCAGAAAGTAGGCGATCGAAAAATCGATCTCTGGGGGAGGGGCGTTTAAGCGATCGATTTAAGCGATCGACCGATCGATCGCCTCAAGTGTTAAACCCTGAATAAAATCATGACAGGCGTGTGAAATTATGTCAATCATTTTTTTAGTTGCAGGAACAGTCAACATTTATTTTGTCTATGAGATCAGATAGAACAACACATAACAATTTACAAAAAGACTTCAGCATTTCGTTAGACAAAAAGAAAAAACAGAAAAAGAGTGCACGCTGCAGAATTAATTTGTTGCAAATATTGGCATATCGGTCTAAACTTTGTGCGACGCGATTCAAACGAAAAACTGCAAAATCACGTTTTTGAAATTTGACATTAACGTAAGTCTACCGTTTTAATGCTAGAATTTTAGTTTTTTTCAGAAAATCTCGTACGTCATAATACTATCACTTCAAGGGTTTTTACATGCAACAAAATGAAGCCAAAAATAATCAAAGAATAATTTCTAGCATAAAATAAGCAGAATATATTAGCATATGCTCCCAAAAAGCGCAATAACCGTGAAACTATAATACTCACTCTGAGTCACTTTTGACGAAACTGAACCGAACCGAGCTGAAGATTAGCATGTTCATCCATAATTCATGTAATCATATATTTTTTTGAGATGACATGACAAGATCGCAACTATAAACAACAATACAATGATATATAGCCTAGCACACGTGAGCGAGTTAAAACATGCCTGTTTCTATTGAAATCAGCGACTGCGCTGACGCCACTGACAGCGACACAGACCCTGTCACTGCTGCGGGCAGAAAAAAAAATTAAAAGTGAATTTTTAGCGAATAGTTTTGTATCACAGACATGATCTTAACTTATGAACCACTGGTTATATGAATGGATCAGAATTAATAATTTGTTAACGTTCGGCAATGGCTGCTGATCTCATCGGAACGATTTTTGTTCGCCTCTATAGGGTGGGCCAAAAAACTGGCACAATGTGTTTATATGTCGATAACTTCGTCAAATATTAACCGATTTCCAAAATTTTTTCACTGTTGGAATCAGGAGAAAATTTGTGGCAACACTATCATTATAGGTCCCACCACACCTTAAGCGTGTAGCTACACTACCTGGTGAAATACCAGTGTCTTAAAAGTAACAATTAAAAAGAAGGCGATATCTGCAACGACACATTCTAAAAAATGAACAACAGAATACAATCTGTTTATTGTCTCAGTTATTGTCTAAAGCAACTGTCACATCTCGCAGTTTTCTCATCAAAGTTGTTCAGTGTGTCCGCCGTGTGGATGACGCACTCAAGACGGCGACGCCACTGAACAATGGCGCGATCATCCAAACGCTGCAAGTTTGCCCCACTCAGTGACGATCGCCTGCTTCAGCTGGTTGATTGTCGTGAATTGTCGACGTTGATAGACCATTTGTTGAAGGGCCCCCCAAACAGCATAATCAACCGGATTTAAGTCCGAGTAAATTAGCTCGATCAACGTTGATCACGCAATTGGTCAGTGTCGTAGCCAACTTAAGTGCAATGTGTGATATTTCACAAGGTAGTGTAGCGACATATGAGGTGTGATGAGATCTTTAGCGACAGTGTTGCTACAAATTTTCTTCTGATTTTCACAGTGAAAAAATTTTGAAAATTGGTTTCTATTTGATAAAGTTATTAGCGTATAAAACACTGTGCCAGTTTTTTTGGCCCACCCTGTAGATGTCGCTGCGGCGAACAAATTCTCGTAGACATAAGAAGAAGTCGATCTAGATCATCGACTTGTTTTTTTCGTGACTAGTTGCACGGCCATGAAGCAACTAGTAAGCTACAGCGCAATGTCGACACCCGATATCTGCCCGTAGAACTTCCGCGAGAACTCCTTCGATGTCTCAAGTCGGACTTAACTCGAACCTGTCATGGGCATTAACTTAGGGAAGCCACTGGCGTAGCCAAGATCCACTGGTTGAGAGGGCACTCAAGGGGTAAGTACAGCATAGGTTTCCCTTGCTCACCAGAAAACGGGTCTCCGTCTAGGAAGAGGGCTGTGTCCTTCCCCAATTTTTTCAGATTTTTAAAAAGTGAAAATAGTGCGTTTGACTTTGAGTGCATCTCGGCATTGTTTTGATGAAAATTAACGCTAGCTTATTGTCATTGCCAGGGTCTTTTAAAGGGGTTGACCTATATACATGCTCTCAGTACCTCCTATGGCTACCTCAGTGAGAAGAGAACAGTGGAAACGTGCTATATGTAGGCTACTATCAGAACACGCATGACGATGTTTTGAACTTACCCCGGCACTCTGCACCACGCTATCCTATCACGCAGCCCGACAATAGACTGTTAATATCTCTGCAGCTGGCCGACGGCTACGGCGCGCTATTCCATTCCGGCAGTCGTTTTGCTGTATGTCCACCATGCTATCTGGAGTGGTATAACGTGACGATAACTCACCGATGCAGTCCTGTGTGAGCAAACAAAACTGACGACAGTGCAGGCCACAAGACCGACCGTCGGCCAGTGAGGAATAAGTGACGGCGGCTACGGCGCGTTGTGATTACATCGGGCTGGCAAGCGAACAAGTCGACGCGGATTGCTCGGTTCACGCGCCGCGGCTTAAATCAATTCTACGTCTTCTTCTCGCCACCATAGCGTGACCTGATCAGACGTCCAGTGCGGTCTAAACGGACGCAGGACTCGAATCCGCTCCCATCAACAGTCCAGGATTCGCGGGTCGTCTGTAAACCGTGTATGCCAAAAAAACAGTTATGCGAACGCTCAAGCCGTTGTTTCATAAAATATAAAGACCTACGTTTTGTTATCACAAATCACATTATGCAACATTTTTGCAAATGTTTTGTGCTTAGTTACGTTTAGACTGCATGGAACGTTTGGGAAATCTTGTAGTATGTTAAACATATTTATACAATAATTACAAATGTTTTAAAAATAGTTAACAGTTTTTATACTCTGAAATAAGCCTGACACGTAAGCACTTGCTAAATAAACATTTTCCCGTTTTCGTCGTCATTTTAGACCCGTTAAACTGGTTTTAGCTTTTGTCTGCAAAGCTAAACGCAAAATAATATAGCATCCAGACGTACAGAAACGGACCAATATTTTCGAGATGGTTACGCCTCATAGCGGTGACGCCGGCGGCTGTCAGTAGCTTGAGGTGAGAATATCGCTGTTTCGGCGTCAGCGGTCAACCGGCGGCGCAGTCGCTGCAACCCGCCACGCATCAATTCCGCACATAATCCCCCAAACATAAAAATAAGAGTGCTATAACAACTGTCATTTACAAAGAAAAATGTGTTCATTGGCCTATATTAAAACTATCGAAAACTTAGCTGATTTTTATTAAGCGCCGGTTGGTGACGCCTTTCGTTACTGCTGATAATAACGTTGCAGGGAGGATTTTGTACTAGGGGTGGTCTTTGTGAGGGGAAATTATGTTCGAGGAGATTTAGTCCGATTTTCTTAGCCACATACACTGTGAAGTCTGTTTTGTAATAACGGAGCAATCTAGCATTGACGAGACGATGTGACAGCACCCTGCCATGCATTAGTCGACAGGCAGGCAGGCTATATTCGATCTATGGCGTCAATTATGACGAAGCACCGGCAAACGGACAAAATTTCCTCTCGATATAATTGCTCCGAACATAATACTCCTCTTTGATGCCTCTCCGACTGTACAATCCTCTGCCCAATAATTGTTGCGGAAGATCATTACTAAGAATAGTAATCATGCATTACTGCAATTACTTATTTCTATAAATATGGTACGAGTTGATTTTAAACTTTGTGGTGCCATAATGTCATAATGCCACAACGTAACCGTGCATGGACACCAGCACAAAGTGAGCGAAAGAGCGATGCCTGGATAATTAAATGAAATTTAGTTCTTTTATGTCCATGTACAAAACAAAAGCGATTCATGTGAGATTGGTAAACTATCCAACGGTAGATCACCGCCATCCGTATATCAAAAGTCTTCTTTTTCATCGGTCGATCGTTCGTTCACTAACGCGTATTAGGTTTAGGTGCGTTGTCGTCGTCGTTCGCCAAAGCGTATTAATAAGTACGTAAGTAAAGGTCTAGGTAGGAGCACCAAAAGTAGGTCTGTCGTCTGTCATACGGTTCTGTCGATAAGTCTGTCTTGTCTAGGTAATAGAAGTGACGGGAATTGTCCGCTACTAGGGGATATAAGTGCACTTAATTGTTAGGGGACCAAACCGAACCCACACTGAAAAAATCACCAATTTCTCTAACACAAACACCAAAAATATCTTCTAGTACGCGGCGGACTGCGTCCGTCTTAATACACTTCTCACCACCAGGCTTTTAGCTGGTTGCGAATTAGTACAGTGTAGAGTGATCCCACGTGGAAGACTCGCATCCAGCACTCAAATTTGACACCAAGGAAGTCATTTTTGGTGAAGCGGAGTTCTGCCGAACACCCTTACAGGTAAGAAATCCCACCCAACCATGGGTCAGAAAGTATCTGCTGCCGGGGCAGGTCTTGGTCTGTGGCCACGAGATGTGACACCCGATAGGTCCACGGCCCACCATGGTAGAGGCGGTACAGTGGGTAGAGGTGAGTACTGTGCCGCGCGCACCGAAGTAAGTAAGCACACCAACGTTGGACGTAATGAGATAACCGTAGTACCGAATGGGACCGTGGTAGGTCACAATAAGCTTAGGCCTAATTATGCATTTTTGAAATTTGTATTTAAATTTTAGAGAAATAAATCAAATTATGTTCGGGTCAAGACCCCCGGGGGATTTTGCCGAAAGTGTTTTTGTTTGGGGAATTTTGTTCGTGATTCGAATCGGCGCGACTACGGAATATTTTTAATCAAAACTATTCAACTCACCAAATCACGTCACTCACAGCGCTAATCAGCGAAGTCAGTGAAACCGGCATATTACCAACCGCTGACTCTTACTTCCTTCTTTTTCCCGTCTCATATATTGCCGTCCTTCTATAATTGCCTAGCTGTTCTAGCCATGACATGACCCAAAACATGACAAGTGGTAATATAGGCCGCTACATCGTCAAAGCAATACGTTGGCGAATGTCGAGGTTTTACAGGAGCAGTGGAAAATGCCCTACCCTCGGTACTCGCTGAACAATGAGCGCAGAAGTATCATTTCGCTCCAGTACAATTCTGCCTGTTTCAAAATAATATCTGAATCGACTGCTCATGCTTAAGACCGTAAGACGATCAGTTTGTGTGGCTTTGCTTTTTCGCGTGTCCCATCTTTTCGACTGATTTTGTCTGTCAGTCTTATAGCCGCACCAGTCCCAGCCGGAATCGAATTTGGGGCATTGTAGCCACACTGCCACTATCTCAGAGACACAAACTAAGCCTATGCAGTTTTTTCTCTGCAGTGTTACTGTAGTGTTTTTCTGCAGTAACTTGGAAAAGTAATCTGAGGTTATGCCGAATGATAACATATTGTCAGTTGTTAAACAAACCTTGTTTCAGCGATCGAACTAGCAAGATCGTGACACTAGACGTGCTGAACGACTAACTATAGCTTAAGGTTAGGCCTCACTGTCTGTTTAGTAGCACGCCAGGCGTAGCGCGAGCTTTACTATCGCTGCCAACAGTAATCTAAACGAGAAGGTCCATGCCACAATCTCATTTTTTGTTAAAATGAATATTAGGAACGCAAGAAAGTAATTATACGCTGTGTCCCAAAAAGCATTCCTGACATTGTCGACTGTAACTTGAAAACCGATTATCAAATTTTGATAATTTGTGGTACGAATATTTCTGACACAACTCATGCCATTAAATGACTGTTCAGTTTCGCATCTCACCCAATGTATGCTTCTGCACTACCTAGGGAAAACAGATCAAACAAAATAATTATGTGAAATAAACAGAAAACCTGAAAAACATCCCCAACATTATCGATTCTAACTTTAATTAAGATTAGCAGATTTGAATAATTTTTGCAGAAATATTTCTGGCACAGCTGGCTATTAAATAAGTGTTTTAGTTTCCACCTCACCCAATGTCTGCTTTTGCACTACCTGGGGAAAGCAGACCAAGCATAATACGTGCTAAAATGAGTGAAAAAAACGTCAATAAAATCCATCTATCCTAATCTGTGGGTGGTGTGGGCCCCAACAGCCAGTATGTCTACCAGATAAAGTTTAGGAATGTGTGTTAAATCAAGAAGCGACTGGTACAGCCTGGATTGGTCTGGAGCAGAACTTTATACTGCTGTCAATGAATGGAGAAAGCATCTCCTTGCCAGTGTTCGCATAGTGGGCCAACACTTCAAGCAATTTTACTGCAGGCAGTTGAAAAATGGAAAACTGAATGAAATGTCAGCCAAGGTGTCAGAAATGTAAACAAAATGTGTTTTACGCGTTATGTTAATTAAGCAATCATATCACACTAAATAACAAAGTGATATTTCGCTGGTTGTTTTCCCCAGGTAGTGCAGAAACAAACGTTGGGTGAGGTGGGAAACTAAACGTTCGTTTGATGGCAAGTTGTATCAGGAATATTCCTACTGGAAATTATCAAAATCTAATAATTGGTTATCAAGTTACAGTCGAAAATGTCGGGATGCTTTTTGGGACACAGTGTAATTGTTGCCACCATATCTCATAGGCCTACTTTAAGGCTATAATTGCATAAAATTCGATGTCGGCTTGGGCTCTACATCCCCTAGTTGGAATTTAGGGGGTCATACTCTTGAGGGAAAGGAAAGAAAGAAGAACAAGAGATAAAAGGGAAGAGCCAGAGAAAGAGAGGAAGGAAAATGAAGGAAGGGGAAGGGTGGCGATCTCCCAATTCAAATTTTGCACTAAATTTGCAGATCAGAAAATGACGGACCACAAAATAGCTGCAGCTGGAAAATGACGGAGTTATAAATGCCATAATTCGCATTCGTGTGACCCGACTTGAAAAGTTCGTGACAATTGCAATGACACTAGCATAGTCATACAGGTCACATACCCCTCCACCAGGAGACCACAAAGGACAATTATTATCTGCGTCCGACTTTAAACTAATTTTCCCCAAGAGTGCCAATATGCACACTCCATTTTCACAAAAATCGAAGTGTTCTAGGAAGGGGACCATGAATCTCGGTGTTGACGTGACACCACTTACCACACCATAGCCCCATTGGGTGTCTCGTCTACTTTTTACGCGCGAAAGCAGCTACTGCTTTCAGCGCGTCTTAGCCATCGCAATTCTGTCCGTCCGTCCGTCTGTCACACGGGTGGATCAGGCAAAAACTGTCCAAGCTAGGATCACCAAATTTTTACCGTCGACTGCCCGGAAGACTCTAGTTTCAGGAACCGTAAAGCTTTTCCATAAATTCGAAGGGGGTCACCGCAAACGAGGGCGCTAAATGAGAGGGGGGTGGTCAAAATTTGCGATTTTCGGCCAATAACTAGCTGTATCTCAGTAACGGTGCGAGATAAGGCCTAGGTTACTATTAATCAGTAATAGGAAATCGTATACTGGCTTTCGATTGGCGCCGAATTCAATGACCTTGAACGCCAAAATAGGGGGTTTTACGGATTTTTTGGCCATTTTCGCCTGTGAGAGTCTATCATTCACAAGGTGGCGCCTCGCCGCTGACGCCACACGCGTGGCCGATGTGTATTATGGTCCCGATTGGCCGAGTCCAAATGATATGCGATTTTCGAAACTATAACTACTGAACTGGAAATGCTATAGGCTTTCGCGCGTCTCGTGAGCTTTGCTCAAATTTCTTGTAGATTCAGACTATGCAAGTGTAAGACTAACATGCCATCGTTTTTATCGTGTTAAGAATTTAGGATAATCAAAATTATCATTCACTTTATCCTGCCATCGTTTTTCTTTAGAAATGAATTCTTAGTTACCCCGGTATGTGACAAAAACAGACACTTAACAAATTACTAAATTTTTATTTGCTAAAACTTTTTAATCAGTAATCTCACTATAAAGCGCTGAAAGTTTGTGTTTGTCTGTCATCTGTCATACCCCTCTGGCGCCTTGTGTGTTACACGGTCGCCGACCCCGACCGCGGAGTTCGAGTCCTTGGGCCTTTAGGTACGTGTGCCCCCACCTCGAACCACGAGGAGCCTATGGGGGTTGAGTTGCCCAGTAACAGAGTCGTGCGTGGAATGGGAACTTTTCTAGTTAAGCTAATCATCGTTAAACTTCTGCAGGCCAACAAATCGCTATACAGATATTGCAATTTGTACCTCATAATATGTAGCAGTATATTACAAAAAACGAATTTATAGAGCATTACTCAGATCGTTTTATTTAATAATTCTCTCAATAACTATCAGTTTTATCGATTAGATCAACAACAAGACAAAACAGCAGAGTCGACACACAAACAACTAAGCTTCCTCCACTGTGAATGTGCCGCGTGCTGACAATCCTAGCGATAATTCACATCATCATAACAGTAACAGCAGCAGCTGTGTGCGAGGATATCATGCAATCAATGACACACAATGAACACTGGACCACTGTAATAGGCTGGCCATTCTGGATTGGGAAATTACCCAATTTTCCCCGGCTCTACGGAGCACAGTTCCCCATGCACTGTGATATACAGGGTGGGCCAGAAAAAACGTGCCACTTTACTTTTGTCCATATCTTTGCCAATTATTGATCGATGTGCAAAATTCTTTCACTGGCACACTCTGAGGACAATTTGCAATAACGTGATTATTACACATACCACCACAACGTAAATGCGTCTTTACACTGTCGTGTGAAATATCAATGAAATATGCATACATAACGATAATAACAAACAAACATTTTGGTAAAATGAAAAAAAAAACACTTCAGACCAACATCGCAGTGAACGATCTGTATGACACTAAAGTGTGTGGGTCTAACACAGTCTAGTGTCATACAGATCATTTATCGCAATGTTGGTCTGAAGTGTTTTTACATTTAGTCATTTACCTAAATTTTTGTTATTATCGTTAGTTTTTGCTTACATTTATATTTCACAAGGTAGTGTAAAAACGCATTTACCGTGCGGTGAGATACATAATAGTCACATTATTGCAAATTGTCTGCACAGTGTGCCAGTGAAAAAATTTTGAAAATAGATCAATAACTGGCAAAGATATGGACAAAAGTAAAATGGCACGTTTTTTTCCTGGCCCATGGTGTATGTATGTTTCTTCCTTTTTCATCTATTCATAATCAGTTCTGGTGTTTACTACTGTCACCGAGCTGACAAAAAAACTTACTACTGATGCAATACAATGTGTGAAAAAGCAGCATTTAAAAAACTATGCTACCATAATACATGAGGAATACCCTGATCCATGTGGTTTTTCCGACAAGATTCCTTCCCTTCTCCCCAACAATTCTGCAACTGCTGGTAAACCCCCAATATATTCCCGAGAGCTGTCAAATTCCTGAACATTTCCAGGTTTTCCAGATGGTCCAGAGATGTGGTAACTATGTATACAGACTGGCTACAGCATGCAGGCATTTTGATTATAGGCAAAATGAAACGGCACCAGAAATTATTCACTGTAAACATTTCCAATTATATCATCACTGATTTACATATCTACAGTGAAAATGATGACAGACAGTGCACAAAAGCTCCATCAGACAACAGAGATACGATTCTTATGAGAAAACAAAAATATTGTTATTATTATTACTGTTACAATAAATCACTCGCTTGCAACGAACACGGCAAAATCCTCTCTAAATTTTGCAAACACACACACGTTAACAATACAAGATGTCTCAAAAATTAGCTGAGACATTCAACAGTGCAAAGATATATGTACAGCATAAACGTTAAATTCAATAAAGCTGAAAAGACCGAAAATTTTAAACTGAAAAAAGATCAGTGTTACTTATTTAGCAGATTACTGCACAGGGTGAATGATGTATGCGTGACAGTGCTGACAACACACGTCGGAATGCGACAACAATCAACCGTACACTCAGAGACAAACAAACAGATGCAGCCAAGCAGGTGAATACCAAACTTACTCGATACGGTGAATCCAGAAAAAAAGACATCAAATTCTCAACCACAGTTCACACCATTTCTAGCTATGTAAAAGTTTGCTTCAATGTTTTTTTTGTATCACAACTCTATGCGTTTTTATTTAAGATTTGACTGTTCCGTTCACCATACAGGACCAACGTGCAGCTGCCCATGTCACTACCATCACTACCACAAATACCATCTTCGAATAGATAGATTTTCAAAATTTTTCCCTGCTGCATTCCATGACAACTTCAAATGCACCACAAAGCTTTACTGCAAATTTTACACACAATGCACCAGTGAAAGAACGTCAAAAATCGATCCATATCTGGCAAATATACCGACAAGAGTTTGGCATCTTGCTTTATGACTCATGGTGTAAAGACGTATAAACTTTGTGTTTTAATTTGTTATTTTGTGATCAAATCGTTGGCAGCTTTGTGATAACGCTTCTATCACTGTGCGACTACTAATTGCATCGGTTCACAACACATGACCAAAAATATCAGAAACAAGTTTCCGGTCTAACAACATTCAAATTTCCGACTACGATTCCGAAAGTAACTTCGTAGCCAGCAGTCGCCATCGGAAAAATCGGCGTAAATGCGCAGAACGAACGTTCATTGGTGCTCGAGATGCGCGGCAAATGCTACAGACAAGTCACAACACAAGTCCATCGTGATTGGCCAGTCAGCCGCCCGCTCCACCCACAAGTCACAAAAGTCTGCCGTGAATGGTCAGTCAGCTGGTAGTGCCACCCCCACTCTACTGCTGCATAGGCATGCCGTAGCCAGGCATGCCGGACGCAGGGTAGGTTCCATACATGCCGGGTTGTGGGGCACCGTAGACCATGGCACTGGGTCCAGCTGTTAACATCAGCTGAGGCTCATCTGTAACAGCACACACGTAACTTCATTAGATAGTTCTAACAGCACTTATAGTAACAGCACATACACTAGCACAGACAGTTGAACATACTTTAAACGACAGCAAAAAGTTATCATTTTAGTCCAATCGTTCACATATCAAATTAGCAATTGCAATGTCACAGGTTCGACTCTGAGCTATTCCACCACCAGGTGACAACCCTAGGCAAGTTGTTCATACACAGGTGCCTTTGATATGATACTGGTTTAATCACTGGGAAGGTAACAGTGATATATGGGAGACGTATGGCCTGCCACCCATAAACAGGGTGTCTACAAATCCAGCCTAACAAATATCCAGGAGATTTCCAGGACACATTTAACAAACTTTCAGTAGACTTTTTACATTAATCGAGCCTCTTAATCGTTACAATTACATGTGCAATGAAATGACAAGCCGCAAAATATTAATGCATATACGAGTATGAATTTCGAAATGTCTGCAACTGAGCATGTGACGATGAGCTCCGGCCAACGCTCATCACTAAGGAAATTTTTATTTCCCGTGTAAATAAAATGCGCCTGATAAACGAAAATTACACGGCAAGTTATAAAAGATTGGTGCTAAGTAAAAATTTGCACCAATTTGCAAAGGAACACCAATAAAATTCCAGGAGATTTCCAGTATTTCCAGAAGTTGTAGACACTTAAAACTAGCTGGCTTGAAGACCAGCAGAGATGAGCATCAACGATTAAAGTTACACAGCCCTGCGAGTGCAATGTTTTGACCATGGACGATTTGCCTTACAAAGAACTTGTGTTGCATCAAAATCGCAAATGCAAAACAATAATTAAACTTTCTTGTAATAAGAAAACAACGTCAATTTCAACTGCATAATTAACATTGACAATGCACTAAAAAGTAGACAAGTGTGTACTGGCACAGATTTAAATATTCATAACTGGATTTTACATAAGTCTAATGCTGTGAGGCATGAAATAATAGCAAAAATGGACAATTTCAAAAATAGACAACGGAGCGGAGGGAGTGACAGATCCGATCAGCCGCACTAACCACCACCATTTTCGACGCAGCCTGCAACTGAAGCAAATAACGACCAAGACACGCCTACTACTCCAAGTACGCATCGTCTTTCAAGACTTGACTCAGTGCCCCATCGCTGGCTGCACAGTCTGAAAGCAATCCAGTTATGAATAACAAACAATAAATTTCTGTTGAATGGGTTCTTACTAAAGACAAGTGGTTTGTCGGTGGCTTTGGCCTCCTCTTCTGACCTCACAGCATCTGACTGTTCCAGCTTATCCACCTGCCACAGCATCAACAACATACATACACACTAATAAACGTATAAATGAATAAATAAAAGAATAGATTCATTGGTGCTGTGACAAGAGGGCAAATGCCCCAACCCTAAACTTTAGTCTACAAGGGCTGAAAGGCAATGCCCACTTTGGCAAAATTTCGAGGCACAATTGAATTTCCAAGCAACCATATCTCATCCATCAAAAACTTGCAGCTTCCTGCCCCCCCCCCCCAACTGCCGCTGAGTGAATCAATAAATAAATGAATATGATTTAACTGACACAACACATGATCCATAAAACTATGACCTTAATAAGACAGAATGCTTAACCAGTACATTCAATATCACACAAACAAATAAAATATGCAAGCACACAAGCCAAAAGATGGACTAGGCTTTTCTGGAATCCACACAGGGCCACAGCATACAGAACTTCTTGCCATCTGTCAGCCATGTGTGTCAGCAGCCGGTGGGTGACCTATGGCACTTACTTACGTGCCATGTACAAAAGTCACTTCACTGTCACTACAATTTTTGTATTCCACCGGTGTACAGACAGTAAACAGAAATATTTACAGGTTGCCAGCTTTACTGTCAATAACCATCATCATCATCATCATTTCTGGCAAGCACCACTAAGAGTGCGTAGCGCCGAACGTAGACATCAATCTCCAGAGTGGACGGTTCTGAGCCAAGTCAACTGCGTCGTACATATTTACTTACTTATACTTAAGCATACTTAGCTTCCCTTGTACATTTTATATTTGTCTGTCTTGTTTTTAAAGGTGTCTGTTAGCGCATATAGCCTTGGCATCTTTGCAGTTTCTCAGTGTCTGCACTAGTTAATTGGTGTTTGCTTGTCGTCTTGTTCTAATTTGAGTTACTGTGAATTGTTTAAATAAATAATAATAATATTGAGGTCGCTGAACTAAAATTGATGAAATTATGCACGAACATGAATCTTGACACCCTCCAGAAGCATACTAAATTTCAAGATCATAGGTGAAAGATCACGGCAGCCATACTGGTTTTTTGGGCATTTTTTGTCTGCACGATACCCACACTGTACTTAGCCTTGAGACGGAGTTTTGATTGTCCTGGGTTGAAAACAGAACAAAAGCAAGTGCCGGTGTAGTGGAAAATTCGTCGCACCAAAAAATTATTCCCACACGCAGCAGTACGGGTTAGGGTTAAGATTAAGGATAGGGTTAAATTTAGGGTTAGGAGTAGGGTTAAGATTAGGATTAGGATTAGCGCTAGGGCTGAGGTTAGGGTTAGTGTTAGTTACATTATGACAATACGGAGGTGGGAAGAATTTTCCAGGTGCGGCAAATTTCCCACAAAACCGGCAGCAGTACCTTGGTGGTGTATTCTCTCATGACTTGTATCATGTACGGCATAGCAAAGTCCATGATGTTATGTCGCCAAGCTAGCTCTAGGATCACGTCCGGCCGCAGCAGGTCGTAGCACTGAAACAGACATGCGGCGAAGCACTCGTAGTTCTTGTCTTCAAGGAACCACGCGATCAGATCCTCCGCAATGTCAATGTTCCTCGATTCCGACGCGTACAACATCGCATCCTGTGCAGTGCATACGGACCAGTTCTTAAGTAAAAATGCGACTGACTAAAAAGTGAAAAAAATGTTTAAAAAACTGTGAAAAAAGATCAAACTAAGCATCGAAAAACTTACCAAACACTTACATATGGGATCACACAGTATCACCGCCATATGACGCAAGTGAATGCACGTCACACTAACTCCAGCAAGGAAGGCCTGTATGCAATATATCTGGCCTAAGATAGAAAACGACAGAGTTGCTCTGGAGGGGTTGGTTAAATACCAAGATGGTTTAACCATCTACAGTCGGCCTTTTATCTAAGTAGTAACCAGGCCTGGCATTTTCTAAGTCATTTGATGCACTTAACAACAAATGACCCAATTCAACGTTTGCAAACATTCGGAGAGTGCAGCTTTTGCTCATCAGCACCAACAGTGCCAGAACGAGCTTCCTTCTAAACTAAACAAAACACTGACATCAGTAGTAAGTGCCTCGAATCAAACCCTAAGACACAGGTTTCTGATCGGGCCTACTTGTAACAAACAGATGCCTCCGTTTAATGCCTCATAGCTAAATGCCCCATTTAAGCGGAGCATTACAAATCTAAGTACTGATTGGCTAATTGATTCACAGCACGTAAAAACCTTGAAGAGTTTGTCCTTTTTGCAGAGGTCGACTGACTGTTTCCAGCGATTGTTGCCCTTGTACAAGTAAGCGCCGATGCGTCGGAACTCAATTAGCTCGTGCTTCTCAAGGCGCTGAGCCAACGCAATGTTGTCAAAGTTGTCAAATGCGTCAATTGATGCCCGCAGACCCTGGTAGTCTTCTTCTTCGATGAACAGATTGTTCAGCGCCTCATTGATCGCCTTGTTGTTGTGGTTCTACACAGAGCAATGATGTTGTCTCAGTGACAGTATGGTCCCAATCTAGATCCTAAGTAGACTGATTTGGTCTGAAAGTACACAAATCTTGTCACAAACTCTGCGGTCTTCTTGTTTTTTTACCGTTGCTAGTCTTTAACTCTCTAAAATAACACATTTGAAGTTGCTAGCTAAATGACATGAAAATTCAGAAACCTGCGGTTTACTCTTTTTTAAAGATGCAATGCATTTTATTTATTATTCTAATTATGTACCTGTAGATTTTCTGCTTCACAAACCTATGCAACCAGTGTAGTCAAATAAAAAAATTAAAAACACACATGTACATCTATGTCTTTTAATCGTGAAAAAACTCAGTTATGCTATTAGACATCGTAAAACATACATGCTTTATGCAGATCAAGCAATGAGCCAGTTTCGGAACTGATTAACCACAACCACTGCACTAAAAAGTGGACATGTTAACATTGTGTTTAAGTGTTCAACACGACTGCACTTGCTTGCTTTACATAAAGCATGCATATTCAAATTTTCATTCATTACCCGTAGATCTGTTGAGCAGCCAGAGCTTCTCAGCACTTAATCATATCTTAATCAGGCTTGACTTTGTACAGTTATGTCAGGCATTGAAAGCCAAGCTTTATGTCAGGATTGCTAAAAGCAAACTTAATGTTATCCAAGATGTTTATTGGGCTTATTTTAGATGTTGTTCAAGTTATAAAGAAAAAAATTCGTTTTTGTGTTTTAAAGTCTATGAGTTCTATGATGGCAGATATCTCTGCAGAGTTTACAGCTAAGCTTCACTGATTTTTGTATGTGCCAAGTTTTGCACTTGGATATATTATTGTACTACATATCTGTTTTTCCGTCTGTCTAGGCTTAGTTTTGTACTGACTTATTGTCGAATTAATAAACTAAACTGTTTGTCAGTGCCTACAGTGTTCACAATAGAAGAACAACAAAAACCGACCGACCAGCATATGACAGTACCTGGACGGCCCTGAGATATGGCTTGACGAGTGGAATGTGTCCTGCTTTCTGGAAGAAGTTGACGGCGCGGGTATGATCCATGCGCGGAGTCAGCACCAGCAGAAGGTCGTTGAGTAGCAGCGGCTTGTAGTCTAGATAGAACTGCAGTGCTCGGTAACAGATCTCTATGTTTGCCACCTGAAACAATCCATTAACGAACGCATGTTAAAAACACATCAATCCAGCTTTGCAAAATAAAACACATTTGTCTTTCAACAGTTCAACTGCAGCCCACAGAGCACAAGACACTCTGTAAGATTGACTTTCACATTGTAACTGCAGTTATCTAAAAACGTAAAAAACATAAACGCACAAGTCCTTCCCGAGCCTTACGACCCATAAGACGGCGCTGATCTCCGTTTCCTAAGGCCCTCAAACAGACACCAGTTTTTACACCGCGAGACCACGGATACGGGGCCAGTGTATCGTGCGGTGTGCCTGTTTATGTCCCAACGGTGAAGCCGGTATCAAATTATACTGCTTGGTGACAGAGGCACGTGTGTGAACAACTTGCCTAAGGTCGTTACTAGGGACCAACTAAATTCACGATTTCACGGCCGTGACATTTACCGTGAAATTGGCCTTCTTCCGTGAAAAATGCCGATTTCCATGAAATCCGTGATTTTTCGTGAATTTCAGTTTAATTTATGACAATTTCAGAGATTTATCAGCAGCTTTTGTACGGA
>Ga0209671_1001380_pt1 | contig 20167 bp, 9 predicted proteins | sample WorMetHERISLAND2_2_FD_187401 | JGI IMG/M metagenome (GOLD analysis project Ga0209671, IMG submission 187401) | Marine gutless worms symbiont microbial communities from Max Planck institute for Marine Microbiology, Germany - Olavius geniculatus... | ecosystem: Host-associated > Annelida >...
GTGAAGTCAAGAAGCGACTGGTGCAGCCTGGATTGGTCTGGAGCAGAACATTATCGATACTGCTGTCAATGAATGGAGAAAGCGTCTCCTTGCCTGTGTTCGCATAGTGGGCCAACACTTCATGCAATTTTACTACAGGCAGTTGAAAAATGGACGACTGGATGTATGTCAGCCAAAGTGTCTAAAATGTGAACAAAATATGTTTTTACCCATTATGTTAATTAAGCACTTACATCGCATTGGATAAAAAAGTAATATTTTGCTGGTTGTGTTTTTGCTGGTATTGCAGAAACAAACATTGGGTGAGGTGGGAAACTGAATATTCGTTTGATGGCAAGTTGCGTCAGGAATATTTGTATTAAAAATTATCAAAATCTGATAATTGGTTTTCAAGTTACGGTTGAAAATGTCTGGGATGTTTTTTTGAGACAGTGTAGTTCTGAAGACCAGCATTTGGGCCCTGCAGGGTCATGGTTTTAACAAATGTACTGGATTGTGTTTTAGAACATTATGTGATCTGCAGTCCATTGGCAAATATGCTGCATTGTTTAACTAACAAAGAGATTTTTCTGTTGCTGTGTTATTGCACAGGCAGTAAGAGATGGTGCCAGGCAGATTGGTACAGCAGAACATTATATGAATTCCATTCAGGTTTCGTTCAATTTTTTGCTCAGATTTTATTTTGTCATTGACAGCTGAGACTGTTTCACTTGCTGATATTGCTTACGTGTGTTACTGCACTGTAACAACTTAATAGTGGATACTTATTTTAACAACTAATGTCTTGCTGCAACTTGTATTGCACAGTTGGTGGAGGCACGTTGTCAAGCTAATAAGCCAGTCGACTTGAACCATTTTGTCTCACTGCGGCTGATCGCCAGCTGGCACTCAACCATTCCATCATCACCGGCAACAGTCTGTCAGCTGAGTCTGTCGTTTGTCTACCCGAGCACCAGCTTCCGACTGACTCCGGTAAATCCTGTGCCCATCATTCCAACAGCTCTGTCCAAAAATCTTTCGAGTCCTCTGAGCATCAGTGAACTTCATGGATCAGCCAAGTCAGGGTATGTATGTTTAAGGTTAAAAGCTTAAAGGCCGAGTGTGTTTGCAGGAAGCACATGTTACAGCTACAGAGCTTCACCTGCCATATGCAGTGTTACACACACCTGACGTGAGTGAATGTACCCCACTTTTGATCTTAGCCATGCAGGCTAGTACTCAATTTACCAGTTGGCAGTATACTGAGAATGTTTCACCTGTTAAATGACATGCACCCATCCAGGCACTAACTGGGCCTAGCATATTACGTTGATCGAACATAATACACTGTGTTCGGAGAAAAAACACCCACTTACATTTTCTTTTATATCTTTGTGGAAAATGTTTAGATTTGCACAAAATTTTCAATGAATGTTCGCTAGGAAACAAGTTAGATATTTTTTGTTAGTGGTGATGTCATGCTGACATCATATTTTTGCGTTTGTAAATTATGGGTTTTACCATTGAAGACAGGCATTTGATGAAATGTTGAAACACGTCAATTGGTCATTGTGTTAATTGACATCAAAAATATGCTAATCTGTCATACAATTTTCCATTGTGAACTGTTTTGGTGGTTTATCTTTTTGGCTGAGTGCGAGATCTTAAACTTTGTTGATGTTGGCAGACGTAGGCGCACTGCATCACTTGCTCGCTATTGGTCAAACAGCTTCATGCTGCTGGTCACGTCAATTTTTTTATTTAAAAGTTTCATCCCATCAAATTAACAATTGTCCGTCCTTTGTCTAGAAACATCTTGCAAAAACCTGCAACTGCATAACTGTTGCTGACTCGCAAACATTTTGTCAAAATTCTGTCTTTGAATAGTAAAACCTATAATTTACAAATGTGGGAATATGACGTCAGCATGACGTCACCAGTAGCAAAGAATATTTAGCTTTTTTCTGTCGTAGGTGGCGTAGCATAGTGGTTAGAACGTCGGTCCTGGTCGGCGAATTTTCCCTATCCTATGCTAGACTGATGGATGACTGTTTGACCACTTTGTGGGTAAAGCATCTGCTATCAGTCAACCAACAAGGCCAACTCAGCCTGCCATCCCTCCGGGGTCAGTTAAATGAGTAGTAACCCATTGAATGGGTTACGGAAGATGGGGACCTTTGTACAGCTGACTGGGGCTGCCTGACCGCCTGCTGCGCCAGCCTGCGTCTGCAGGCTGCACGCGGCGGCTGTGCGACCGGCGGCTCTGCAGGTCAGTGACGAAAGTGCATTGGAGGCCTGTTCGCGACGATGCTGCTATATAAATTGACGACCTTTACCTTTACCTTTCTACCATTGAATGCTTGTTTTCTCCTAAAAATTTTGTGAAAATCTAAACATTTTCTATGGAGATATAAAAGAAAATGTGAGTGGGTGTTTTTTTTCTGAACGCAGTGTATTTTTACTAGACCTTGCTGCAACCTGTGTGGCTGCTGTGTTCGGTTTGTCATTCTTGTGTCATGTAAGATCTTTGTGTAAGTGGAAGATCATTCGCAGCTTCAACTAAACACTGGGATGTTTTAGCGGTCGTCTGCACAGTATGTTGCCACTGCACTATGAAACTGGTTAAAATGTTCTTCTTGGTTATGTTATGTTGACCACTTACGCGGCATTCATGTATGCATCGGTGATTAACTTGTAGCTTGTAACCAATTCAGAACTACACATCAACTTATTATTTCACTGCATTTAGAAAACTCTGGCACCAGTTTTATGATGTGGTGTGAGTTTTTGCTTTGTAGTGAAGCTGAACATTAATTATTAGTATTTCTTTAAACACAGACAATATTAGCAAAGACGACTGTCCAATTTTGGCTTTAACCATGTCTAAATAAACATAAATATTGCTGTCGATGATTATTGTGGTTTTAACATTGTGTGTGAGACAGAGATGAAGTGTACGATTATTCTTCCTGAATAATTGTGTGCGCTGTGCAGTGCATTTGTCTATTTCCACAGCTGTGTACGGCATCTCATCCAAGATGATGACTGAATGACTGACAGTATTTCTTAGTTTTGGCTTAAGTAAGTGTGAACCACACTTATTTACAAAGTTTATGCCCAGCGGCACCATGCACTATGAGTGATCCCAGTTCGTATTGTTCCAGATACTTGTCAATGGATAATACTCGCAAACTGCTCTTGGTTCTGGAGTCCGATCCTAAAGTGCATTCTCTTCCATTAATTGGCATGTACGTTTCTGTTTGGATTATTGCGTGTTGTAATATTTTATGATGATGATTAATCTGATGATGATAATAGCAACGTTTGTTTTAGTATACGTATCATGTTTGCTTGCTATTATTAGTTAGCTGAGGTTTTAGCAGAATATGAAATGAAGCTGCATTGGTCAAAGTAATTTATTTTCATTATTATTAAACACTACTGTATCTAAATAACAGATATCACGGAATACGGAGCAGGGCATTTGGGTGCCGCTGTTTGGGCGCGACCGTTTCGGCGCTCACCCTTTGGGCACTGGGACGTTTGGGCGCTGAAGACGTTTGGGCGCCGCCGTTTAGGCGCCGCCGTTTAGGCGCCACTGTTTCGGTGCTGTGTCACGTCATTGCCGTTAATGTACAATGAACTAGTTGTCCGTCCAATGCAATGCATAGCATTGGACAGAGTATAAAATTTTACTTTTCCTTCCCCTCTCCCTTCCTCTTTTCCTTCCCTGCCCTTTTCCCTTCCGCTTCTCTTTTTCTTTACCTTCCCATCTTCTTTTTCTTCCCTTTTCCCTTCCTTTTCTCCTTTCCTTATCCCTTTCCCTTTCACTCACCTTTCCCTTTTTTATCCTTTTCCTTCCTTTTCCCTTCCCTTCCCCTCCCTCTTCCTCTTTATCTTTCCCTTCTTCCGTCTTTCCTTCCATGTCTACGTCTGTGCGTCCAACATTTGAGGCGCATATTTCCACAACAGTGCCAGATGGACCCAAAGGAAGTCGCCCACCGCGTACAGAACGTATAATGGGCGACTTCATTTTTTGACTTAGACTTTCGCTGAGCCAAAGCTAAAGCTGAATGCTAAAGTCTGTACTTAGACCAAAGTTCAACTAAACAATTAAAAATGGCGGAAAATCGGTAAACCTAACAGGAAATAAATCAACCAGTGACGCTTGGACTTACTTATTTAATTGCGCTGTGCATGCAAATGACGTAATTACGTAACGTCTTCCGTCATTGTGTAGCCATTATGGTGTTTTTTTTGGTACCAGATTGTTTTAATTTACTAAACTATCCGTGTTAGTTGCCATGTTTTCGCTCAGCGAAATCACTTTTTGACTTAAGTTAAGACCGAAGTTTAGGCTCAGCGAAAGTCTTAAGTCAAAAAGTGAAGTTGCCCAATGCCTACATTAGTAAACACTCAAGTAGTATGGGCCTTAAGAAGCGCAATTGAATTTATCATGTGAAGCAATAAACATACATTAATTCATATGGAGAACACTGACTACATAAGATAGAGAGATGGAGACGGCACTAAAGCAGCACAGCGCCGAAACGTCCGGCGCCCAAACGGTAGTGCCCAAACGTCACGTACCACACTAAATAAACTTTTTAGACCAGCTAATCAGTGAAGCAGTTGATACTAGAATATTTTTTGTTTGTTATGGACAAATTGCAGTTGGATTGCTGGGCTTGGCAATGTTGAAGATCCTTTTGTTTGGGCTTGCGCAATTCGATATGTTTTCAACCCCAGCTTAAAGGACAAGTATGTTGACAAGTTTTTGTTTCTTTCAGTACTTAGATGCTGTTGACTGTTGTCTGGCTGACTGAACTGTGAAGAAAGGATCAACTATATACATTTGTAACATCTTTGAATAACAACAGTGTGTGAGGTTATGAAATGAAAACTCTTCAATATATCTGCAGGAGCATTGATATATTTGGCCTCTGTTAATTTGATACATTCTTTATAAGCAGATGAGCAGAGCTGTCTCTGGTAATGTATCTCGTGATGGGATATTATCATGTATCCATTTATCTTCCAGCATCGGTATTGTTTGTTAGCTGCAGAACTTCAGAATGTGCCACTATTTTTTGTACAAATTGATTTGTTGATTTTTAGTTTGATTATTTCAAGGTCATTTGATTTTTCTGACTTTTGGCTGAAAATACAAACATCGGATGGCTGCACAGTGTGTCAGCTTTGGGTCGACATGTTTTTCTGGTTGTTGCAGGGTTTGTCTGCCTCCGGAGCCATTTCTAGTTGTTTTGTTCTTGACGCTTCACTCCAAGCCGGAGTTCTACGAATGTGTGACGGTCAGTGGTCGGCGACAGCTGGACTATGCGCTCAGCACAGCTCACGATGTCATTCAACTCAGCACTGTATGTCTGCAGTGTACAGTAGAGATGGGATTAATCGATTCACTTGGCAAATCGATTCGGCAGAGTGAATCGAACTCAAGCTTATTTCGATTCAACCCATGAATTCCATAAAGTATTCATGCCAAGTTCTGTTGGCGAACTCGTGTTTCTGCGCAATGGTTGGCGTTAATTGCATGCGTGCATTCGCGTTGCACACAAGTTTCTTTTAGTCTCACTTCGCTGGAAATCACTGGTCTTGCTTTTTGACCAGTGATGCTGATTCTCTCTTTTCGTGATGTGGTTTTTAGTTGCAGCTTTTAGTTGGTTCTTCTGGGTTGATCTGCTAGCAACAGTAGGCTACAGAAGTACGATGTAGCATGATAGTGGAGTTCCAAATGACAACTCTGAATTCATGAAAGGCTGTAATCCTCAGTGAGCAGCTTGTGGCGTCATGCAGTAAGCGGCCAGTAAGTTGCAATTTTCCGCTAGACACAAGACACTGGACACGTCAGTCAGAATTATATTGGGATTTTATTAAAAATTGCAAATTTTTAACATTGTGAGTGCCAAAAATTTAAATTTTGTTTTTAATTTTTGAAATGGATGTTTTCAGACCCAGTTTTTTTGCACTTTTTGACCAACATTTTGTGACAAAAAATTTTCTGACAATTTTTTGACAGCCGAAAATTCAGGGTGGGCAACTGCCCTTTCTCATTCTTGTGTCTCTTTGCCACAATGCCACAGCCAGTGAATCGAATTTAATCAGATTTGTTGTCAGCCAAATCGCCCACCTCTATTGTACAGTCTGCTTTAGTAGTTATTGCTTTGATCTCTCTATCAACAATTCAACATAGTTACTGTATGCTATGCCACATTAGTTAAAAACTAATAGCTGGCTCTCTGTGGACTGGTTGATGCAAATTTTATCTTTTCCGAAATTTCAACATGCAAACAGATTGTGGATGGCCGCATGCTTTTTAGGTGTTCTGCCACGTCAGTGAAATCAATTTTTTCATCAGCTGGACCACATTTGTCCTAGCTCATTTCTTGCTCGGTTACTCCCTTAACAAATGTTGTGAGCTCCATGGATATAAACATCCAGCCGGCTTAAACAGTTCATAATATAGGCTTGATTTGAAGAACTCTGCCTGTCACAGAGAATCTCCCAAGAAAAAATGACTGTTTAACAGAACTTAAACTCACTGGTAATAATGTTAATAATGGAGTAGTAATGATATTAATAGTAATTTATTTTAGTTTTTGTGAATGCTATTTTGGTGCCTGGTTTTTCAGTACTTGTCTGCTCTTCTTCCGTAGCTGATAACATGCAAGTATTGAACGTATTGTGCATTGAAGGAAAAACTGCCTTTAGTTGACAATGCGGTCGAGATGGAGTTAGCTTCTGCCAGTGGAGAACAACTGGAGATTTTCCAGTCTGCCATGCAAATGTTTAGGTACATAGCATCTATTTGTATTGGGCAAAGTCTCCCACATCATTTAGCACAACCTGTTTTTGATTTTACTGTGTAGAACTGGTATTGTGGAATGCTATTTTATTTCGTAAAAACATTCGAAGCATTTGGTTAAAAGAAGCAATCGAATAAATTATTGAGAAGGCTTTCATCTGTTACAAAGTCACTGATAAATAAGCTGAGGCTGTTGGTGAGGTTTTTGCAGAGATCGTCAGCAGTGAAACTTTGTTAAAATTATGCTAAAACACTGATGATTATCTTTTTATAATGCACTTACTGACGCCTACTTTTGTAAGTTCTTGAGCGTTAATTCTGAACCTTGATTCGCATATAGCTATAGCGCATTCACCACGGCAAGGCTTGCAACCTGAATGCCCTGCCTTCTGAATTACGAAATGCTGCGTCTCGGAATACGTTCTATCGCATCTCAGCTTACCTGTAAAAGAAACGTTATATTAACGATGTAACGATATGCTATAAATTTTTATGTTTTTATTATGTTTCTTGTATGCTTACTCCAGTTTTTTAAATCTTATTTCTCATTTCATTTTGTTACTGTATATTTTTGTGCTGGTTGTATGTCATGTCATGGTGGCACCCTTGTGCTACAGAGGGGCACCAATCGCACCATGATAAGTTCTGAGATATAATATGGTATGTTGTGATATGATGATGGCTGAGTAACTGTTGGCATTGGTGGTGTGTGGTGTCAGGACGTCGACAGACAAAACTGGCGGCAGTGCTCTGGAAGCAGTTCGTCGAAGTAACGCATCCGCAGAGGAGAGTGGGATGCCAAGCCGTGTTCCAGTCCAACCCTATTCCACTCAGGTTTCTGCAGTTTATCTGCTACCAGACTGTGATTGTGTGATGATCGAGATCAAACAGATAAAATTGTGCACATATAGCTTTGCAGGAACCCACCCCTGAGCTGCCATATGAGATTACACTGTCACTTGACATGGGTCAATGTACACCATCTTAATTTTAGCCAGACAGACCAATACTCGATTTGCTTACCCCGGAGGGATAGAAGGCTGAGTTGACCTGGTGGTTGATTACATAATGAGAAATTGTTACCCATTTACCAAGTAACTGGGACTGGTGTGGGCTAGTTACATTGATTGGACGTAATGTGTTAACCCTTACATGTTGACACATGGCGGAGGGAAGTGTCTGAGGAAGACAATAGAAGAGGAAAGAAGTGAGAAGTTTTGGCCCATCTTGAAAAGATTTAGGAACGAATAAGAGACGGAAAGTAAAAGGTCATGGCATCCAGCTGGCACAGGTTTTTTACAGAAAATAGTTGCTAATCTAGAATGGTTTGTGTCTGTCAAGTAATTAATATTTGTCATTTACTATCACTATATTATGGATTTTCATGAATGGATGCTGTGAATGTTAACATGTATATTTAGGATCAGAATAACACTATTTCTTATTTACAGACAGTAACAAATAGTTCCTGAGAAAATGAAACAGGTAGGGAAACGAAAAAATAATGATGAAGTAACACAATGTTATATAATGCTTTCAAGATGTTATCGAGTTACCTTGATAAGAATGAGTGAGATGCAGGGTTGATGCGATTTAAATCAAGCGATTTAAGTCATTGATTCAAATTGATTTAAATCATGATTTAAATCAACAATAAAAATCACGATTTAGATCACTGAATATAAAACTACAAATTTTTGTGTAAATGTCATGGCTGTTTTTAGTTTGCAATCTATTATTGGTATTTAGTGCACTGTATTGAAACTCTAATCAAGGCCAATTACTGACATCCACAAACTAACAGATAAAGGTAACACATTGGTCATCACAGATAGCATTGAATGGTGTAAAAATCTAATAAAAATGAAAAATTAATTTAAATTAAAAATATCTGGCTTAAATGAAAAAAGTCGATACTTTCGATTTTTATTTAAGAAGTCGTGATTTTTATCAACCCTGGTGAGATTGTGATGCTACTGGCTGTAACAGCGTGATAATAGAAATTGGAAAGTTAGGATTAAAGGGCTGTATAGCTCTTAACAATGTTAACCCGTTACAAAACTGCAGAGCATCACCTGCCATATGGGCTCACAAATGAACGTGTCTTGCCTTAATCCCAGTGAACCAGGCTGGTATTTGATTTATTTATCCCTCAGAGCCTAATGGAAGGCTGAGTTGACCCTAGTGGTTGGTTATAATACTGAGAATCTGTCTGCACATAGCCGCTTATCCAAGTAATAAGTACTTGACTGGGAGTTATACTCAAGATCTTTTCATCATAAGACAGCATCTTAACTAAAGAGTGATACGGGGATGAACTAGCATTCCCACCCCATCCCCGTGAAATTATCTCCACCCCATCCTCACGCCTGCTGTCCTCATCCCCGCACACTTTGTCCTCATCCCCGTTGTTATTTGGATGAAAATGATTGCCGCTGATTATCTCATTGGCTTAATCAAGAATGTTGAGTTGTATGGATGCTGGTGTTCATTGTTCATTATAGGAAAACTCAGTCAAGCCGTCGGTGCCTGAGCTGACGCTGCTCTGTGATGCAGCCCAACTAGCACCTTCCACTCCGCCTGCTGCCAGTCATTCGCAGTCTGTGACACCACAATCACCAGCACTGCTATCAGCACTGCCTAGTGCCAGTCATCAGCAGTCCATGACGTCTGAGTATATACGGGGTCCTCCATTCGCCGCTGCTGCCACTCATAGCATTGATGCTGTCAGCTCCAGTAATAGCCTCTCGTGTACTGATACTCCACAGCCATTGATTCCATCTCCAGGCGTCAGACAGTCAATTGCTGGACAGCCTCCACAGATGACCAAGAAATCACATGGTCCACAAGTTCCAGGCACAAACAGGCGCGGAGGAAATGCTGCATCTCCATGCTGCCCACATTGTACCAGTGCAGAAGGTGTGCCGCCTTCTGTACATGTGTGGCCTAGTGAATGCGGTGGGACTCAGAATGGGCAACGTCGTAACGTGCCCAGGCAGGGTACTGCTGACGGCTGTGTTCAAGCTTGTTCTTTTACACCTGCAGCATATCTCTCAGTTCAGGCGCCTGCTGATGTGCATTCTTGTGCAGTCAGCATGCAGAGAATGTCGAACGCTGTTAGACCTGCTGCGGCCTGGGCTCAGAGGCAGTGCCAATCACAGTGCTCGCCAGTACAACACAGACCAGTGGCTCAACTATCGCATAATGGCTCAGCACAGCAGCGGCCCACAGTCAATGCCATATCTTTACCAGGTGACATGCCATCTTCATCCAATAATGCCGAGCAACCAAGACAGAATGTTCAACATCACCAGTATACGGCAGTGCGTGGTCCGCAGAGCACAGGGCCCCGGGCCACTGGTAGACCGATACAGCCTACGGGCACTGGATTATCAGAGCCAGCTAGTAGACACTCTGCTAACAGTGGATCATCCAGTGCCATTTATGACAGGTCAACATCACGGCCTGGTCATCCAGCTATGCCTGCTGTAAGATTTGCTCCACCAGTTTCGGTCTCCCAGCAGACACCTTATCAGCAACAGTTAAACATGTCGCCTCATGTTTGCATGCCACCATTGAGCATAGATTGTGATGAGTTGGTCAATCAGCACTGTGTCGAGTGTGAACAGTCAACCAGCCAGCACTGTGTCGACTCACCAGCTGCTACCAGTGTGATGGACTGTAATCGGTCTGCCAGTCAGCACTGTGTCAAGTGTGATCATTCGGTCAGTCGGCACTGTGTCAGCTTGCCCATGGCTGCCAGTGTAATGCAATATGCTGAGTCACGGCACTGTGCCCAGTCACGTGAACCGTTCACATTCATGCCTCGTGCAAGCCAACCTGGTGTATCAGCTGGTAACGCTGAGGCTGTCGGTTTCAGTAGCCTGTCTGGTGCTCAATTACTGGGAACTCCATCTCTTTGCCCGCAGCAGCAGGAGTGCATGATCTATGATAGTGACCAGTATAGCAGGCACAGCTGTGGTAGATCAGTGCCGGTGAATTGCAGTGGCAATTGCAATGTCAGTGTCTTGTATGATGGTGTGGATTTCGTGACAAATAGAGAGGATGGAAAATCCCAGCATCATGCTGCGAATATGGGGCAGCATGCCGGTGAATCTCAGATGGTAGAAAAATCGCATGGCGGTGCTAGTTCCTCCTCTACACCTCGTGTGCTAGGACCAGGAAAGACCACTGTCAGTGACCTGCTGAGTAGTATCCCTGCAGTCCTGGACATGGACTGGTCCGTGGCACTGCCTCCAGATGTCAGCACTGTTGATGATTTCGTACAGTCCGTGCTACTTGGACAAAACACGCCTTCAACTGACAGTGGCTTACAAGTCAATGACTCAGCGGTCTCCAGTGACACTCTGCCAAAAGCATCACCTCCACTGGCTACTGATGACTGTAACGTCTTGTGCAGTGATGCAGATTCCATGGCAGACAGAAAGGATGGATTTTCCCAAAGTCATGCCGCAACGAATCTGAAGAAATGTCGAGGAGACTTGGATTTCCAACTAACTTTGTGTGAGGAACATCTCGAGAAACAAAGACTCACTGAGAAGTCTGAGTTGTCACGTGATGATAGCAGACCGAAGCTGTGCTCCGTAGCAGTGAACACTTCACTGTACTGGCCTCTAGCTGAGGCTCCTGGCTACACTCCGAGTCAACATAATACACCCGGTGCTAGTAGAGCTCCACTGCAGACTGATGTTAACTCCCCTGCTGATAATACACTAGCACACGTTGTCAATGAGTTGGCAGTACTACTGGATAGTGGTTCTTCTCGATCTGTTACACAGTGCCAGAGACCAATCATTAGTGATCGAGACTTGGAACTAGCAGAGACTGGAAATACATATGACAGTATGACTACGGATGTCAGCATTGGCACGCCTCCTCTGCCTATGTTTCCCAACCCCAGCGAAGAAAGTGTCGTTTCGGAGATGATCATGGATATGCCGGAGTATACTGCTTTGTCACAGGAAAAGTAGGTTTCGCTGTAATTTGGTCGATTTTGTTTACAGTGTGGTGTATAAAAATGTATGCTTTACACTTTTGCAGTTTCACAATTAAAGGAAAGTTACAGAAACGATTACCTTCTATTACTGCGGTGAAGAGTGATCATGTTGAACACTTAAACACAATGTTCAACGTGACCTCACTCGCACTTCAATGATTGAGGCTAATTGTTTTTCAAACTGTCTGATTGCTTGATCCATGTACAGTGTTCACATTCCATTTTTTATGCGCCACTGTGAACGGTACAGCATGCTGACACAATGTTGTTAGGCCTTGATTTTTTGCTGACCGTACTTTAGTAAAGGTCGAGTTGTTGGCATGAGTTGTCATCCATCTGTCTGTTCGTTCGTCTATCCGTTCGTCGTCCATATCAGTGTACTGGATATATTGTGGCTACCCAGTAGGGTGCAGGTGAACTTGGGCATGCAAAATTTGGGCCATTTACTCCAAGGGGAACATTTTCAAATTGAGGGTTAGATGGAAATCATTGACTTTGGATGACCTTGAAGGCCATTACACGCTGTTGCGGCTAAATGGTCTGAGATAGGGCCTAAGTTGCTATTGATCATTAATAGGAAGTTGCATATTGGCTTTCAAATGACATGAAAATCATTCACTTTGAGTGACCTTGAAGGCCATTACTGCAACAGAAACTGTATAGGCTGTAGTGTGCCTTACCGAGCAAAGTGTATTTATTGTGAGAAATATTTGCAAAACCTGCGTTTGATATTTTCCTTGTTCATTTACTCTGTAGCTGTTTATATCACCTGGCGAGGTGACCACATGCATGGAACTGTTTATATTCCTTGGTGAAATGACCACGTGCAATGTCTGTTATACTAGCATTCGTTGTGGCTTTCAAGACAGCGTCCCATTAACATAGCGTGCATGGAACTGTGTCACTTCTGACAAATTGCTTTCTCTCCAGGACTGGATTTTGGACGCTGGGCTTCGGACCTAGGCGGTACGGTCGGCTTTTCCTAGTGATAGCTGGGCTTATTTATGAATACGCAACTTTTTGGCCCCATGGCATGAATGGTCGACTGTCTGTGGACAGGTAAACCGTCTTGGTACATAACCAGCCACTATGGTTAGCTCAGTGGTTAGAACGTCGGTCCTGGCCGGCAGACTTTCCCTATCTTGTGCTAGACTGATGGATGGCTGTTTTACCACTTTGTGGGTAAAGCGTCCGCTATCAGTCATCCAACAACCCAACTTAGCCTGCCATCCCTCCGCGGTCGGTTAAATGAGTAGTAACCCATTATATGGGTTACGGAAGGTGGGGACCTTAATACAGCTGACTGGGGCTCCCTAGCCGGCCGCTGCACTAGCCCGTGTATATGCAGGCTGCACGCGGTGGCCGTGCAGCCGGCGGCTCTGGATAGTGACAAAAAGCGCATTAGAGGCATGTACGCGAGATGCATTATACAAATTAACACCTTTACCTTTTTTTACCTTTAGGTAAGTCGAGTACCAGCACAACACTGAGGCTTTTTAGTGTGATGTTTTTAGGTTTGCTGTGTTTCTAAGATAAGACGTAATGAAGTGCAATGTGGTTTTATAGTGCAGTTAAACATAGCGTCATTAAATTGTGAAAAGATGGTTTGTTGGTCCATAAACCCAGACAAACATGGCAATTAATCACTAAGAGTGCATGATTACAATGTTTGTATAACATATGTAATAGTATCATTGTTTATGTTGTAGTAATGACATTGCAGTTTATTTTTGCAGAGTTTTATGTAAATTTTGTCAATAAGTTTATGAAATAATGGTTCAGGAACGTTTTTTTTGAGTAAGTGGGAAGAAAAAATTGAATTGACTTTTAACTGAAATGAGTGTTTGCATGTTTACCAAAATTTTCTGAGTTGTGTCTTCTGTTGCAAGTGGCATTTTCAGTTTCTAATCAATGTCAAATTGTTACTGATTATATCAGTTTGTTGTGAAGTGGTACATGAAATTTGTGTAATTTGTTCAGGACTGAAATATTTGTTGATACGCATGCATTAGCTGGTCAAAGAACACGTTTGACCAATGAGGTATCATTATATATTGTGTATTTGAATTTTATTGTGTCATATTTATTTATTCCTGTACGCACTCCTGTTTAATAAAATATTTTAGTAATCTCCATGGCAAAATTTGGATTGATGTACTGTGAATTAAAAAACGTGGCACAAAACTGTCATTTTTATGAAGGTAGTGTAGCGTTGCATTGTGGTGGGATACTGGATGACAGTTTCATCACGAGTTTTTCATTGAGTGCACAAATGAAAAAATTGTGAAAATCCATCAGTATTTTGCAGTGATTATCAACAGAAGTTTTGATGCCATGCTGTTCTGCTTACGCTGTAGAAAAAAAACTGTTCTTCATGATTCTTCTATGTTTATTTTATTTTTAGGTTAATTCGGATACATCGTGGAAACGAAGTGGAAACTGCAGTTCATGTTCGGAGCAGTTGGAAAGAGTGATCAGTCCGGCAGACGGTTTGGTGCTGGAGCTGTCAGTGGGCAGTGGGATGCAGAGAGGAGATGGATCAGGATCCGTGAAAGCAGCTGATGCTATAGAGATGCTGCTACAGAACCGCAATGTTGAATCAGCTTCAGAGCCAGCAGATACATTCCACCAGCCTGAATACACATCACTGTGAGTAGTTAGAATCTGGGCTGTATTTGATCATCATCATATATTCGTTTAATGTAAAGTTGACAAGCGCAACTTGTACTATAGAACTCATACGTTAACTAGACCAGTGTATGTATTGTAATGTGGTTGATTGTGTTTGACAACCTCAGACAAACAAATATCATGATGGTGATGTATTCACTGGCAGGTTTTTGGGCCTCAACTTTTGAACAAAAATGCTGACTCTTTCAGGAAATCTGTCAAAGTATTTAAGGGGAGGGGCGTCAACTCCAACAGTCGTGTAACCTTTCTGTGTATTGACCTAAATTTGGATCAATCTGTTCGTGTAATATTGACGGATTATTTGCGTTTTTTACCTTTCTACTTGTTAAACTGTCTATGGGTGTCACTAATAGTCACAGGATGCCATTTTGCATACATTTGTGTATAGTTAATTTTTACAAATTTCAGAGCACATTCCTAGCATGGCATGAGGTCAAAATTCCGACTCTCCCTGTACCACAAGTTGACAAAGTTTCGAGGCCAATAAGCCATTTTCTGCTGATCAAGATTGATATAGGCGTATGTTTTCACGACCGATTGTGTGAGTTAACTGCTGTAGCTGATGATGAATGTCTGTCTACGTATGAAGCGGCATCATGAGGTGGGTTAACAAGTAATTTGAGCAAAGCTCATGAGACGTGCGACAGCCTTAGCAGTTCCTGTTTGCAGGTTGTCTTGGTTTATCTCCAGCCATTTCAACGCAGTACACTCTTTATGCATGCCTCACAGCTGAAAATCGCAAAAAAAACTCCACTAAAACCCCTTATTTTGAGAATTCAAGGTCGTCTAAGGTCATCGATATTGACACCATTAAAAAGCTTGTCACTAGTGTTTGTTATAATAAGCAGCATGTCTGCTTCTATCTGCAAGCGTTTTTATGCTACACGAGTCAATAGCAGTAAAATGACCACTTTTTAGAGGGGGTACCCTTCTTTGACGCCCACGTGCACCGTCCTCCTTGAACCTAGGGGACCACGACTTGCAGCGCTAAAATCTATATTTAATGCTGAAAATTTTGTATGCTGGTTGTCATGGTCTATCTCCAGCAATTTTGTTGCAATTTACTCTTAAAATGTGTGTCACAACTTGAAATCACGAAAAATTCACTAAAACAGCTTATTTTGGGTGTTCAAGGTCGTTCAAGATCATCACTGTTGACACCCTTATGAAGCTCGTCACCAGTGCTTGTTATGATTAGCAGCATGTCTGTGCCTATCTGTAACCGTTTTCACGTTATACAAGCCAATAGTGGTAAAATAAGCACATTTTAAAGGGGGTACCCCTATTTCATGCCCCCGTTCGAGGGGAACCCCCTCACCCAGGGACATGAAATTTTGTCACTATAAACTAGAGTTCATGTGGCATTTTCACAGTGAAGAGTCCACGATTCTAGTTGTCGCCATTTTGATACACTGCTAGGGTGTGATGGACGGATAGACAGACAGACACCTAGATGATGGCTAAGACACACGAAGCATTACATGCTGTCGTGCGTAAAAAAAGTAGGCAAACAAGAAGTTGCAGTTTTTGAACAGACAACTGCAAATTTTGGACAGAGGAAACTATGGGTGCCTCATAATTTTGATTTTGCCTTTCGCCCAAATTTTCCCAAAATGTGGTTTTTCGAGCCCCATGTTTTGCATTTTTGGACACAAATTTTCAGACACGAAGAAGATTATCCGACATCCCAGAATTTGGGGGAAGGAGCAATGACCTCCCTGTCACAGTGCCGCTGTGTGTATGTATGCGTGTTTTGAGTAGGACTGATGAGACGATGATGATGCTGAACGCAGACATGCTGCCGAAGCTGAACTATGTTTCCATGTCCTGGAACAACGATCACCACAGCAGCTCCAAAAGTGATGTGCGATCTCAGGCTGACATGACGACGGTGGTGAATGTCGTCAATGCGGCTGCCGTGAAATACCTGAGCGACCGACAGCTAGTGCAACAAGCTCTCGCTGCGACTAACAGAGCAGCTGGCAGACGTAGCACTTCACAGCATGGTGCCAGTACATCATCAGATGCCAGCGTCTATGGAGTGAGGTCTACTGAATTGTCGCTGGCCAGCAAGAAGTACTTTGAGAAGCATCATCTTGCCGCGAAACCAGTGCAGTCGGCCGGGCATCGACAACAGCAGAGATCGTCGCAGTCGAGGATTGAAGACTTGCTGAATTCGATCAGTTCGCAAGTGAACGGTCTGCAGATGACAATGTCTGACTGTAAACATTCTCCATCGCCAAGCAGTATGTCAGCAGCAGTCAATGTCGATGATGATATGCTTGGTGGTGGTGGTCGGTTTGACAACAGTGCATCTTCTACCACCAGGAGGCGCTCGGATGGTGTCTCTTCAGTTGCTGGGGACAGTTCTCAGAGTTTCCCAGGGAGGATACGGCATGACAGAAAGAGTGTTAACAGCAGCCGTGCATCGTTGGATGAAAGTTGGACGTCTGAATGGATGCATTATCAGATGCATCATCATTGATTGTCTCTGGATAGCAATAAACACCAGGGGCGACTATACACCTTTAAGCAATATTTTCCCCAGGTGCCACCAACCATTCCCTTGTATATGTCCATCTATCTATCTGACATGTACGGGCTCCTAAGAAAATATGTAAACAAATCGAAATTGGCGTATACGTTTCCTATGGCAATGGTAAACTGGTGCCAAACAGCGAAATTTTAGCTGAAAATGTCGAAGATAACGGTCACTGAACGTTAAAACTCTGCTAGATGTTAGAACTCTGCTAGAAATGACAGCGGACGTAAAAACAGCCTGACTTAATTTCTCGAGAACTGGAAATTGGGTCAGGTGAAAATAAGTACTGGTAAATAAAGCCATTTGGTATATGGCCACATAATGACCACACCGTTCTGACCGAATGTTCTAGTTGTCATCGTGTCTCTTCAGGGAGCTTTGTTCAATGTTGTATTGTACATTTCATTATTCTGTCTGGAAATGATGTAGAGTGTTTTTAGTTAATTGTATTGCTTTTATATCCATTACCGTACTGGTGAACTGCAGGATGTAAAAGCTATCATTGCTTTCCTGTACATAATCTGCCCGTTTACGCATTTGTATTTGCAACTGCAGTTTATTGAGTCGCTTAGATGCATGAGTAACTGTTAAATTGGAGATAAAAAATTACTGTTCCATCGAGTGTTTTAGCTGAGTTTCATTTCTTCTTGTGTCTCGTTTTTAAGTCAGTTTTTCTGTCAATTTTAGTTGGTTTTATCTTTAAGCTTGTGAACCACTGGTCATTTTTGTGAGTGGTTATTTTTGGATTGGATTGATTTTTGATTGATTGATGCAGTATGTGCTCTTTTGTTTTGTCTGTTCGAATTGTTACTGGATTAGTGTTAAACCCTGGGAGTCATTTGCTACAGAAACGTCAGCCACGTTTGTGCAGAACTTTACAAGCGTTGCTACAAAGCTTTTGTCTATAATTTGCTTTTTATCTTAGCTTAAGACGTTCATTGTTAGTTTTCATTTCCTGTTTATTTACTGAGTGACAGTCACTGCTTTCAAAGAGTCTCTGCGCTGTGCTAAATCATGACTTTTGAAGTCTATAACTTCTAACGGTCTGCAATGTGACATCAGATCTCATTTGGTTAACTTGCCAACGTTTTGTTAATTTAATGAATTTGCACTTGTAAAGACATTAGGTGCTGCCTAGAAATTTTCAGTCTGTTAGAACTGCATGGGCTGTTGTCAGATGCATATTACTAATATGAACAGTTGTAAACTTGCACGAAATTGGTGATCATTGGCGAGTCAGGAATTTGTCATTGGGTGCACTCCTTAGGCCCAAAGGACCGAAATTTGAGGCCAGAGGCCGAGATCGTGTTAGGGCCTTTTGGCGAGGGAGCAGCAAGCCCACTCCCAACCAGCTGAGGCCTGGGGAATGCTGTAATCTCCCCCATTATGTTTGGGGCGAAGTCCGACCGCGAATGCATTTTGGACGCATTAAGAACCCGTAAAACTGGTCTGGTGGCTGCAAATATCGCTTATCTGAATCCCATGCAGTTTTCATGTAGCTGAAAAACGTGGCTACCGTAGGTCTACTGATCTTGAGGTGCACCCCTTGCCTACACAACTGTTGAAAATGTTAAATTTAAAAACTGATTTCTAAATAGCACCTTGAATTCATAGTCCAACGTGTGACAGTGTAAGCCTATTGTACGTAACTCGGAATATTGTTGTAATGTTTTAGTCATTAAAAGTATACGCCATTACTGTAGCCTACGGGAAATTCTTAAGTTAGCCTTCTGTGCTCTGTGCAGTGCATCATTTAGGTTGTCACTAACTGGGTTGTGCTTGAGCCGTCACGTGATCGACTTCACCAACCAGTCGAAAAGTAAGCTTTCTCCAGAGATTTTCCATCAACTTGAGTCGACTTCAGTTACGCAGTGTGCAAAGAAATATAGCCAGTAACTACAAATAGCTGAGCCTTAATTGTAATTAACACAAAATGATCGCGCAAATGTCGTGGTCAGTGCACTGTGCAAGTTGTCATTATTATTAGGCCTATAGCAACATTCATTATGCAGCAAAAATCGTCTTGTCGCCCTAAAATTCATGTAGTGATTCATGAACTTTCGTACCCGAGAACTTTCGTTCCCGGGAACGAAAGTTCCATAGGTGGAACTTTCGTCCTCAGGAACGAAAGTTCCATGGAACCTTCGTTCCCAACTTTCCAGGAGGAACTTTCATTCCCAAAAGTAAAATTAGCATAGAACTTTCGTTCCCTGACATACATGCACCGAACCCCTTATCTTTACGTAGTGCTTATAGTTCAGCGAAAAAAACTCCCAGTTTTGTGTCACTCGGTAGTCGCTATAGACGTATATAGCTAGCGTTTCGACAGGATATAATAATAACAAGGAAGCCCAGCTGTTGCTAGAAAAGACGCACTACAGCTTATAGGCCCCTACAGTTTTTATTGCATTACTGACCTTCAAGGTCATCCAGTTTCGGTGATTTTTATCGCATCCGAAAAAGCGAGATATGGCTAGTTTTCCATTGAGAAAACGCACATTTTTTTGCCTCCGTCTATTCAACCCCAAATTTGAAAATGTTTCTTTTGCACTGCATCTCCGAAATTTTGTATGCAGAGAGCATCGACACGGAATTAATTAACCGTGCAAAAAGTTTTCCTCTATATGACCCAACACTTATCCACAATACATCCGTTACAAACAGACAGACGGATGGATGGACGGACGGACGGACGAGAGACAGACGAAAATGGTGCCATCGATGTTACATAGCTACATCATAGCTGTAATTAAAAAATCGCATCAAAAATTGTGTACAGTATAGGCCTAATAATCAATGTTACGGAACGAAAGTTCCTTGGGACGAATGTTCCCGGGAACGAAAGTTCTCCGGTACGAAAGTTCCAGTTACCTAATAGCCTGTTAAGGGTGGTTTACATTACACGCTTCGTCGCTTCAGTCATTCACTCTAATAATGAAGCTTGAATCGCAAGTGAAGCTTCATCTGCTGTTAAGCAAGGGGACATGGTGCTATTCAGTGGCGGCGATTTCTTCTAGACAGTGGGGGGGACGACATGGCTAAAAGTGGCAATTGTTGGGGGGATGCTTGCATTTGCGTCCCCCCAACCAAAATTTTTTGGGGGGACGCGTCCCCC
>Ga0209671_1001381_pt1 | contig 20164 bp, 14 predicted proteins | sample WorMetHERISLAND2_2_FD_187401 | JGI IMG/M metagenome (GOLD analysis project Ga0209671, IMG submission 187401) | Marine gutless worms symbiont microbial communities from Max Planck institute for Marine Microbiology, Germany - Olavius geniculatus... | ecosystem: Host-associated > Annelida >...
TAACTACCATGTGAAACACAGATGCGCCAAATTGTTACATTTCGCGATGATTATTTGTGTCCGATTGCTCACAGAGGGTGCCAGTTTTTTAGTGCCACATGATTTATTAATTTTGTGGTATTAAATATTTTAAGGTAAAAATAACAGAAAACAAAATAGCTGACTGGTGAGCTTGAGACATGTCTAATCGATGAGTGAATGCTGTTTGATCAGTCAACCTTTGATTCCGCTAACAGCCAGTGGCGTTGCATCTAAGCCATTGTGTCCGTGTATGCTGGGCACACTTTGGGCATAAACACTGATAATTTGCAAGCGAGTTGTTATACAAACTTGCAATTTTGACAAATGATGCACATTTCACTTATTGTGTGCTTAATTAAGTCGTTACAACATTTACTGGAGACAACAGCTCAACGTTATGCAAAATTGGAACATCTGTGTTTCACACGATAGTGTGTTGACATAAATTAGGTGAAATGGAAAATGAGTGCATCTTATATAATTTTATCGTCTTGGCCATCTTCTTGCAAAAATTATCAAAATCTGTGAAAATTTGAAAAAGTTATGACATAAACAATATTGACTGTTTTTTTAAACACGCCGTACAAATACTAAGCCAGGCAAAAAGAAATTAGCACAACAAGCTGTTCGTACTTTTGTCAGTTCATACGAACAAAAATGGCGAAAATGGTAAAGATCATGTTTGGATGACATCAAATGTGAAGACTTCTGTCAGGTCAGGACATATCAGCTGTTAAAAATTTTTTGTATGAATCCAAACTGACTCTGAACTAAGCCATTAAAACATTATCAAGCACACAACTTGCTGATACAACTAATATCACTATGACTGGGTGGGTACAATTTGACCTTCAGATCTCTGTGGTTACTGGACCAAAGTTCGCCAGACTTTTCTCACTGAACGCTGGAGAAATCGCGGTCGATCAGATACTTGTCCGATTTGGAATATCTCTATCCATTCCAAAGATATTCGCCGCCGAATTTTGAGTCATCCAAAATCAGGCCAAATTTTGCATGTTTTGGGCCCTAATTTTTTGGGGGAAAGCCCCCAAAATTTTGGTCTGGCATTATAAAAAGTAAGTACGTAAGTAAGTATGTGAATATTTAAAGTGCACAATGTCAGACAGTGGCTGAATCTGAGGCACTTGGCTGAGCCGCTACTGATCAGCGTGCAAAATTTTACACCGATAAGCCGACGGAGCTTGGAGATCTCACGTTGAAATAAAAAAAATAAATACAATATCTGCAGTAAAACATAAGTCCTCTCCAAAAACCATCATTTCTGGGTGGACTTATTAGCTGCAGAAATGGTCTGATTAACTTCACTGGCTAAACAGAATTTGCAGTACTTACGTTTGATATAAGTTCTCTACAAAGCAGTATCGTGCACTGTATATGGAACGCTCCAGCAGCTTCACCGGCTTTGTCTGTAACAACGATAACATGTCTTATAAAATAAGAATTTAAGCAAATAACCGAAATTTCACACACTACAATACAATGTGTGCAAAAGTTTCTCTCTGTCACAGACAAAACTTATAGATTACTGACCAGCTTGTGTCTTTGGTGACATAAACTTTGGTAAACTCTGATAAAATGCAGCAGATTAGGCCAAATTGGATAGCTGGTTTTTAGGTGCACACTTACAGTTATTATCATGCACCATCTGCAGTGCAACAGATGTTACTGTCATACAGTCTGTCCGTGCACAGTACTAAACCTGTGTGATGAAATAAGACGCTATTTTGACAAGGACACTCAGTTTTGGCCAGATGCATTACAACATTGTATTACATAGGGTCCCAGTCTCCACAGAAGGTCAAAAACCCCAGCTAACAGTTTGCACCACTAACTGCAGCCAAATCGTCACAGATAGGTAAGTGGTCACCATAGACAGTATACAGGAATACAGTCAATATCACATCCAATGGTATTATCATCCAGGTACGTGACATTTGGGCGCCGCCGTTTGGGCGCCGGACGTTTCGGCGCTGTGCTGCTTTAGTGCCGTCTCCATCTCTCTATCTTATGTAGTCATTGTTCTCCATATGAATTAATGTATGTTTATTGCTTCACATGATAAATTCAACTGTGCTTCTTAAGGCCTATACTACTTGAGTGTTTACTAATGCAGACGTTGTACATTCTGTTTTATGTTACGAAATCATACTTGTTAAGTAGCATGATTTGTCAAACTGTTTACTGTTTACCTGAATTAATATGGACTTATAATACGTCAGCGTTCGCTACTAGGCCTATATACTGTATGTACGCTGTGCTGCAAAACACGCGAAAGCAAATCCCTATGACGGACTGATGGTGACGGTGATTACAGTTAGTATGCTGTTCTATTTCGATAGGCTAGGCCTACTTCAAAGACTGCACAGCACAGTAGGCCTACGCTGCCACAGCGGACGACATGCCGATTTACGATAGCCCGCATTGCCGCCTTCGTGTTAAACCTTACAGCCTCTCTACACATACGTTTGATGTTAAGTTGTTAATTGGTGTGAACGTGCTGCATGCTGATTGCCAGTTATAAATCTGCTATTTTGCAATCACATACTTGCACAGCTGTTTATGCACTTGCAGTATTTTACGCAAAATAACCACTTGTATACACATTGTTTCCCATTCCATACAGGCACAACACACACGTAATAAACTAATAAACTAGTTCATTATACGTTAACGGCAATGACATGACACAGCGCTGAAACGGCGGCACCCAAACGTCCTCAGTGCCAAAACGTCCCAGCGCCCAATGGGTGAGCACCGAAACAGTCGTGCCCAAATGTCCTGCTCCGTTATCATCCACCTGATAATAACTTTCTCTTCCCGCTAAATAACACTATAGCAGTGATGACACTTAGTGCCATTACTTTGTTTTTTGTCAATATTATTATTACAAGAAATGAAGCATGTGCTACCTGTTTGTGGGTATGATTCTGCAGCATCGTAAGCTGAACGTATGACTGGAACGTGAGACTCCATCGTCGTGCATCCTTGTATAGCAGATCCAGCGTGTTGAAACCACCAACATTCTGCCACAGGTTGACTGGCTCCGGCAACACCTATTTCATAAACAAGCTGTGAATTATGCATTTATTCTGTCTGCTATCACCAACAATTAACATTTTTGTATGGGCATGTATCAACACACAGTTGCAGACTGTTATTCATACTAACGACATGCTTTGTACAATTGTAGACAAAATGCTACAAAGCATGCTAACTGTTAAACACAAGGTAGGCACACAGACCCACATATGACTACCGTCATTCCAACCACCTGGTTTATCAACAATGCCATTAATTATAGTTACTAAACTGATTCAAGTCAAAATGAATAACAAAACTAAAACAGCCAGATTTTCTAAAGTTACAGGCCCAGTACTTCAAGTTTGGCTCATTTTTTGCACATAAACTTTTCTGGAATTGTTTCTCTGAATGCATCTTATTACACCCAAACAATCACTGGCATCAATGAATTGAAAAGATAACACTGCTTGTAAATCTAAACAATTGGCACTTTACGTATTCCTGACCAAATCTATCACTTCCACTGAACGTCTAACGGCTTTGTTTCTTCTTCAGAGGGGCTTAGACACATTGACCTTCTGACCAGGGACTACAACCCTGGGCCTAGACCCAATAGCTCCATCCCACAGCATCATTATAGACTCGCACTCTGCACTTGCCATGTCCCCCCTTGTCAAATCCTAATCAGCCACTGGTTCAACGTATCAGTGAAATGAGCACCTCAACTGTGTTAAATCGCTCAAAGTAGTGCAAAAATGTTGACTTGCCACTGCCGATGTTGCCCTCGACTATCACCTGTCAATCACAAACATCATCCACATTCACAGTATGCTAATAAAATATCCATCATCCATCAGCAAGGATGTCAACCATCTGAAATACAACTAGCTAACCAGGTCGACTTAGCCTGGCCATCCCTCAGCAAAATGGGTAACAACTAACAGCAGAGCCTGTGCAGCAAATACACTGTAATTAAGAAAACAGAATATTTATAGTGCACAAAGTCAGCCAGTGGTCGAATCTGATGCACCTGGCTGAGCTACTAGGGGGAGTTGTAGGCCTGCTAGAACCAGTGTAGTGAGTTTTTAAAAGGTGATGGAAAGGGTATCCAATCAACTGTTGCTTGAAGAAGAATTTACCTTTATCAACTCATTATTTTACAATTCAGTACATTTTCCAATATGAAACAAAACAAAATATAGACAGTAATGTGGTTTGATAGTTTAATGGTTAGCATGTCAAATGCAATGACTGTGAGGTCAGAAGTTTGACTCTCGGCCATTCCACTATCAGGTAACAACCCTGGGCAAGTTGTTCACACATCACAGATGATACAATGTGCCAGTTTGCGGACCTCGTCAACTAATAGGGTGTTTACATGATGAAGCAAACATGAAGCAAGCATGAAGCAAATGTAATGACTGAATATACACGTGCACGACGTGTGCTCTAAATTTGCTTCATGTAGGCCTATGCTTTATGCATGCTTGATGTTTGCTCGATATTTGCTTCATCGTGTAAACACCCCATAAGTAATCATATAAAAAATCAAATACTTTTCCAACACACCTTTAAATCACTTGTGAGTGAAATCAACATGAAATCTTATAAGACTCATACTAGACAGTTACCGTAAATTTACGCTTTGGCTTCACTGTCCATGGAACGGGAACATCATCACAGCATTCTAAACAGCAATGCATGCAGCATACAATGTCATACTGTGGTCATACAACAAGATAGACCTTTTTTGGTGTGATAAAATCAACCACAATAAGCCAAAAACATCTATCCTAAACAACATAAAATACAAATTCATACAACAATTAAGCTACACATTCACCAATTTTCTAAGCAGCACATGTGTTTATCTATCACTTTAGAGCAAAATTCAAATAAAATAAAAATGAAAAAATCACTAAAACAAAGTGAGTATTGTTTAAATAACTGTTTCCCTAAAAATGATGACAAACGTGATTGAGCCCACAGCCCAATGGTTTCAGTTTCATGCACAGTGCCGGATTAAGGGGGGTGTTGAGGATGCTGCAGCATCTGGCCCACTCGTGAAATAGGCCCATGGCCACAAAGTGGATGGAAATTTTTTTCATAACAGCCATTGTTGAATATAAACAACTTAACGACCTAAAATGTTGCCATGAGATACGTTTCTGAGAGCCCAAACTGCATAAAAAATGCGTTTGCAGCTGGGGCTTTGCCCCGGACTCCGCTGAGAGAGACTCTTATAGCTCCCTAGATCCTGTAGCTGAATTTGGGGGAGAAGAGACAAGGAAATGGCATGCAAAAAAGTAGATGAAAAAAGAAAAAAATGTAATGAAAAGGGAAGGGGGCATAAGAGTGTCCCCAAACACAAATTCCTGGCAGCATCTGCCGTATGCTTGTATGCAAGATCGACATGATCACGCAGGCATGCCAAGTCACCCGCATTAAACAGATAACATCCGCAATTGAACTTCGTCACCTGCGCAAAGTCAATTATCACCCACCGATGATGACTGTCTCCCATTATGGACACAATTTGTTTTTATTGTTTAAACTGCATCAAATTTGCTTAGTTGATTTTTACTAGAATGATTAAAATTGTAGCTATTAGACATCATATTTTGAGATAAAAATAGCCAAATTCAAACTCGGCTGGAGCTCTGCCCCAAACCCCATGAGGAAACTGAGAGCGCTCCCCCAGATCCTTAGCTGCATTTAAGGGGTCTTACTTCTAAAGCAATGCAGGTAAAAAAAGGGAAAAGGAAGAAAAGAAATAAAAAAGAAAGGGAAAGAGGAGAAAGAAAGAAAAAAGAGGGAAGAGAAAAAATTACAGAAAAAAATCATCACCTGCATTGGCAGTATGATAACTTGGTAGCCCTGGATCACGTTTGCCTGATTCATTAACAAGAAGCCCGGTTATCGCTGGGATGGCTGACCGTACTGGTTATCAGTGACCTTCAAGGTCATTCAAGGTCAATGTTTCATTGTCATGTCATTTCCTATTGGTGATCAATAGGAACCTTGGTCCTCTCTCTCACCATTTCAGGGGTCGGTTTAATCTGCTGAGCTGAGCTGATCGCTGAGCTGATCTAATTTCTGTTGGTAAACTGCTGATCCAGAAATCGCTGATATGTTCAGCACTGAGTTTTGTAAATAACTAAGTAAATAGGTAGCTAATTAGAACGTGGATTTTTATAGCCCATCAACAACTAAGCATCAACTCCGTGCATTCATCATTATGACTTCAGCAAGTGAGGTCGACGAACAATGTACCTTTACAACCTTTAGAAGCGTATTGAACGTCTAAATCATAAGTCAACGGTTGAGGGCACGCTGATGTTTTGTGGCTGTTTTGTGTGCATGATACAGCGCGTTGACTGAAAAGTAATAACCTCGGAACGCGCTCGGTGTGCTACAACGCAACAAGGAGTACAAAAAGTCCAGCTGTCGCTAGGATAGCCGACTGTACTGGTTGCCAGTGACCTTCAAGATCATTCAAGGTCAGTGATTTTTATCTCATCTGATAGGGTGTATGCCAGTTCCTATTAGTGATCAATAGTAGCATTGTTGTTGTTGTTGTTAATCTGCTGATCTAAATTTGGATCACGTGACCGTCATCGACCAATCAGAGGTTGAGAAAATAGATCAGCGGATCAGCTCAGCTCAGCAGATTAAACCGACCCCCATTTCAGAGATATGGCCACTTATAGCTTGAAACTTTCCATTGTAAATTGTGACCAAACTGCTGCAGATGGAGACATCGTTACTATTGACAGCCTATGGGAAAGTCGCAACACCCTATCTAACTGTACCATCGCCGACCCCCTACGACTCACCATTTAGCTGCAATACTGCACGATTGGCATACCATAGTGCGTTATGACTCTTCAAGATCGTCCAAGGTCAGTGATTTTTATGTTATTTGAAAGCCAACATGCGACTTTCTATCCACATAACTGACCAAGTGACTAAACTGTAGCTGTATGCCAGAAAACTAGGCAGAATACTAGCCGGCGCCTTGTGTGTCCCACTGTCTGCTAGGACGATGGTAAAAGGCAAATGTGCAGATGTGCGGATGTGGCAAAGGGTAAAAGACGAATGTCGATGCGGAGAACATCCACCTTTTACCCATCGTACTCTGCCACGCCTCTGGACCAATAAGCGGTGTATAACCGTGTATTAATTTGGGGCCTTTGGGCGCCATGCTGTGACAGGCACTGTGGCACGTTATTGAAATTACCGCACTTTGCATATCATTCAATTTAAAATCGTAGGCTAAGTTGGCAAAATAAGTAAGTTGGCAAATCTGGGTTTACAATATTAGTAACTTAATTCCTGCTGCAATTCGTAGTCATCGTCATCGTCATCCATTGTCGTTCATCGTTGCGTGACATCAGTGTAGGCCTACGTCGTTGTTGTGCATTGACGCGCGTCGTCGCATGTCGTCGTGCGTCGTCGTCATCATACCTCGTCGACTGTCTAAGCCTACGCAGAGTGTGAACTGTGAAAAAATTCACAGCGGCAGACTTCAAACGATTGCCGCCTATAAAGCGTCCGCTGAGCAGTTAATCACGGAGCGAATGATTGAAAAACTCAACAATTTTCATGACTGGAATGTACGTGACAACTGTTATCTGTACATCCGTCTTTTACCCACACATCCGCACTTAGTATCCGCAGATTTTATCCGTCTTTTACCCGCTGCCACATCCGCACATCCGCGTATTACCCACAGCCTGTCTGCTATGCGTACGGGGAGCTTACGTAAATACAAGTTCTGATGCCCGATGAACGCATGACTTACCGATCGCGTTTCCAGAAGCAATACTACAGGAACCAAGCATTCTCTGCACAATCATTCGTTGTTCCAAACGTCAATAACTTTATTACACTATAAAAGTTAACTTCGGCAGTTGTGTTTACATCTGAAATTGGCGCCAATGGATTGGATTAAATTTGTGGCGCCAGTTTTCGGCCGCCAATGATTTCGGCCCTAAGTAGCATAGTTGCAATCATGATTGGTTGCAATGGCTTGCCAGTCGGTCACAGGAGACACAAGATTTTACCTCTTCGTCGCCTGTCAGACTGTAACGCATGTATTGTGACTAAACTGTCAGGCCCTAAAAACTATAGTTTGCATTGTTAAGGTTTCTAAAAGCTAGTTTTTTCAAACACATTTTCCAGCGACACTAATTATCACAGTGCATAATGTTCAGGCGATATGCTTCATACAACTTCACTCGCTTCTTTTCTGCTTTCTTTCTAGAGTAGACTCCAGTTTAACATCAAAGTCCTACATTCGTGCTATTTGACGTTGCATGCTGTACTTCTATACTCCATGATGTCGACTTCTTGCAACGAATGGTGAATTGATGATGACGAATATCCGATAGCTGTATTCAAGTTCAACGACCGTGCGCCAGCCATCGAACATGTTTCTAAAATAATTCTCTTTGGAAACCTTCAAAAGGGGGACCAAATTTTAACATCTCTTGCGTAATCATTTTTGTGCATTCATTTTTTCGCAGTGGTGTAGCCATGATCTGGACTAGTGGGGCACGAGCGGTGAAAGGAAAAGGAAATTGGGGATTGAAAAGGCCTTTACTAGAATTTTTGACTTGTGTGAAAATTAGCGTTTTGATGGACTTACACGGCACTGTTTTGAGTAACTGAGCAAGCAGAAATGCGTCTCCTAAGATTGGGGCATATGCCCCACGTATGGATACACCAGTTTCTCATTATTGTTTTATTGTATATCAACCACTCGTATTCCAAACGGCATTTGACCTTTGAGAACCAAGATTACTAAGTTACTTAGTTTGAGATATAATCACTTGTAAACAACAGACAAAAGATGCTGATCAACATGAGCAATGCAGATCACAAATACAATTTTTTGGACAGAAGAATTATGTTTTAGATCATTAAAAAACTTAAAAGTCCAAATTTTAGTATTTGTTCCATGTGCAATTTAAATTACAGGTAATGTTCATTTGACTCCTGCCAGTACAATAATTATGAAAAAAACCGTCTCAAAAAAACATCCCCGACATTTTCAACTGTAACTTGAAAACCAATTATCAGATTTTAATTACTTTTTGGTACGAATATTCCTCACACAACTTGCCATCAAATGACCATTCAGTTTCCCACCTCACCCAACGTTTGTTTCGGCACTACCTAGAGAAAAAACAACCAGCGAAATATCACTCTTTTATCCAATGCGATATGATTGCTTAACTAAAATAACGCGTAAAAACACATTTTTTTCACATTTCTGACAGTTTGGCTGACATATCATCCAGTTGTCCATTTTTCAACTGACTAGTAAAATTGCTTGAAGTGGTGGCCTACTATGCAAATACATGCAAGAAGACACTTTCTCCATTCATTGACAGCAGTATCAATAAAGTTCTGCTCCAGACCAATCCAGGCTGTACCAGATGCTTCTTGACTTCACAAACATTCCTAAACTTCATCTAATGGACACACTGCTAAATGAGAGTCAAACCTTGTAACAGACCAGCTGTTGGGGCCCACAGATTAGGATAGATGGAATTTATCGACGTTTTTTTCTCATTCACTCTAACCTGTATTATGCTTGGTCTGCTTTCCCCAGGTAGTGCAAAAGCAGACATTGGGTGAGGTAGAAACTAAAACACTTACTGAATAGCCAGTTGTGTCAGAAATATTCGTATTAAAAATTATCAAAATCTGATCATTGGTTTTCAAGTTACAGTCAAAAATGTTGGGGAGGTTTTTTTTGAAACACAGTGTAGATTTCCTAACCTTGGTGGCACACAATATTTTCTACACTTCACAATTTGCCTACTACAGATGTATTAGTGCTAGTGACAAAATAACAAGTATCGCTACAGGCTTGCAATCTTGGCTTTAAGAACTGTTTAAAATCCGGTAGCACCATATACCGAAAACTACCCAAAACTGACTGTTTTCAGTTACAGTTGGGTTTTCAGTATTTAGGTTTATTAGAACTACCAAAAACAACCAATATAAGCAATACTTCTTAGTTTTCTTGCCGCTAATTAAATCTGGACAGCAAAAAAAATTGAAGTGGGACACAGCAACCAAACATGCATATTTTCTGCCTGAATGAAATATCATTAACAAACCGACTACCGAAAATGCACACACAGAGAGCATACTTCTTCATTCATAGGAACAGTTCAACAGTTCAGATACACAACATAAAAAAATTCTACAGTATGACCAATTTAACAGCAGCTGACAAACAGTTGCACAGCTTCATTGTTGTGATAACAATACGCGTATCAACTTATTCCCAGCAGCTGAGAAATCTGCGAACTTATCAATATAACAGCGCATATAAAAAGCCACATCTGACCTGTCAGTACACAATCGTAATGTGACACTGTTCAAACTGAAAAATGAAATTCTGCAAAAATACGCACATCCAAGATTCGATTTACTGGCAACAGTACATCAATTCATGTCTACTGAGAAGGTACTATTCACCGCACACAGTGCGACACAGCCTCGTATTAAGCAATTACCATACGCAGTTTCCAATTTCCTAGTGAATTAAAAGATCCACTGTCAACCTCATCGGCGCCGATCTGCAGCACTATGTACACGGCGCTCCTTGGAGTGAGAATGTCCGTGCCGACGGTGTCCATTGTGTTTGTGCGGCTTTGACACGACAATCGGCGAAGAGACCGGCTTTGACCTCTTGTGTTTGCTGGATGTTCTCACGGGCGATGCACTGAGTGACCTCTGTCTGGGCGGAGATGCGGCTCTGGCTGGCTTCTTAGACCGACGACTGTCATTGTACGATGGAGAAGACTTCCTGATCTCAGCGGATAATGAGTGTTTTGACAACACGTGGCTGTTGCCGGCACGGTCCTTGTCATGACGTGACCGACTCTCACCACCCACAGCTGTACCACTGCTGACGGCGTTGTTCTCAGCACGCCGGCCAGCCACCGGACGAGGACTGTGGCTGGAACTCTTCGATTTTCTGCCAAGTCAACAACATCACTAATTCACTGCTAAGAGCTGGCCAGTAACAACAGGTCCAGAATCTCTAGATGAATAACAATCAATGTAAATGGCAAAAGCCTCAGGATTCATCCATCAGTTTGTTTGCTCAGTACTTAGAATCAAACAATTCTCTAACGCGAAACAACTACTTCATTCACAACCAAATGGACATAAAGACATCAAGTTGAACAACTAGCCAATGCAGTTATGCTAGCTCTACCTAGAACAAAATACCCAGACTTAGCAAGCTAAATAAAAATATGTGAAACCTTATGTCCCCCCAAAAAACATGCACAGCTGTCACAAAGCTAGCACCTAGCAGTCATTCAGGGGCAGATTATGGTGACTCAGGCATACTAAAGCACTAAGACAATGTTGCACGGATAGAGCAATGGATGACAAATTGACAATAAAGACTGAAGACCAAGAGCACACTCACAGTAACCAGTCAAAAATATATCAATGAAGATATGAAGACTTCCAGTCAGTGAGTAGGGTTTAACGTCCCACCTGACACAGTATAGATCATTTCGGGGATGGCATTTCCAGACAATGCATATACACATAATAATGGAACAGAAAGTTTAATCTTTACAGAAAAAAAACACAAAATATCAATCCTATCAGCCTAAGTGAAATGACTGTTCTGGGTGTTCTCAATGGCAATCAAATGAACAAAGAAATCAAGGGGCAGCCAACAAAGCTCAGTTTATGTTAAAAATAGCGGCTAAGGTAACAACAATAATAATCACATAATTACGCTTATATAATGTCAGCATGTTTAACAGACGCAAGAGGCACAAATGCAGACCACTCACTTGTGTCGACTGTTGCTGCGAGACCGACTGCGTAGTCTTTTGTGTGCAATCCGTGGAACATCACGACTGCACAGCACACAACAGCAGCCGTCCATCACACCATCTCATAGCACCAACAGCACTAGTACCACTACTTGTACTAAAAGGTGGTGATATAGCTCTTAATGGGAAGTCCATCTCAGAGCTACGGAGCGTCACCTGCCATATGGGATCACACAGTGTTACCTGCCACGCGACACAGGTTAACACGCCCTGTCTTAACCCCAGCCAGATAGGATGGTACTCATTTTACCTACTCCGAAGGGATGGAAGGCTGAGTTGACATAGGCGGCTGGTTACATACCGAGATGGTTTACCTGCCCGAAGGCAGTCACCCATTGCAGTACTAACCCGGCCCAGCGTAGAGTAACCTCGTTATCGGATAAAACATGCTACCGCTATGCCACGCCACGCCTACTACTCCATACTAGTAGTACACAGAACATAAGTGCAAAATGTCTCTTGTATTGCTGTGTAAAATCAAGCCAGCATTTCTTTGTTATGTTAGCGACACTGATGCAGCAGTAAGAAAAACTCACTGTGTTTTACTGGACAAAGGAACCCATAAATCTGCTAAAAGATACACAAACTTAATACAAGTTTTGTTTTCTGTTCTACTAATAATGAAATATTGTATCACAACCAGCTTTAGTAAACCAATAAATCTGCATATCTACTGGATATTTATTGGATGTGAATAGTGGATAACATTTCCAATAGTCTAGCTGAAAACCTACAGATTCAACCCCCCCAAAAAAAACAAATGCAAGAAAACCCACCCTGTTGCACTGTTTAAAAAAACTTGGTTTTCAACCGATGTAAACTACAATCAAGCAGAAAACTGATCAACCAGGCTTTATTTACCTGGAGATCAAAGTACTTATCAGCAAATGGAAAACATTGGCAAACCAACCCGAAGCTGCTATCAGACTTGTCATCGTCTGACTTGAGACGTCGTATCAAGTCCTGCCGTAGTGGAGAGAAGTTGGCCGACCTCTCCGGTGTGGCGTTACACGAAGCCGTCGGAGGCGTAGCTCCCATCACATCACCCGGCTGCTTTGCCTTCAGCTTGGCATCAGACATTGTCTTCTTAAGCTCATTCACACTTTTGTCCAGCTCCTCCACATTTGGCTGCACCAGCAGCAATCACATCATCATCAACAGAATTATTAGTCACAGCGCTAACAACATGTATTTCGTGAAAATTCTCAGTCCACAAAAATCTCCAGTCTAGCAAAAGCACTTCGTCAGACTTGACATTCAAGACCACTGAAAAATGTGGCAAGCAGACAAGAGTGCCAACATATGACTGTATATAAAATTATAAACCGTACGTTTGTTCACCTTCATCATAAAAAGAGGTTATGCATTTAGGCAAGATCATCCATTTGATTACTGGTCATGAACAAATGGACTGGCAAAATTTTTGGAGGACCGAGCTGACACATTACAGCAACACAGTAACAATGGCAATATAAAGGGGCACAACTGAGACAGTGACCTGCATTCCTCCTAACCCCAGAATTTAGCCAATAAGTCTATCCTTGTGCAAAGATGCACTACGGACCACGGTTTGGTGAAAATCTGTCAGTGCATAGCAAAGATATCAAGGAAACTATGATATCGCCGATTCACCCACAACTACACATAAGAATGGGACTGGAATAGTGAAATGCTCACCTTGCAGCGGGTGTACAGCTTGAGGATGCTGCGGCAGATGATGTGAATGTTCGACTCGGTGGCCCCGAACAGACTATACCACGGTGGACTGTTGGGCATCGGGATCTGCAGCAACAATCACACACCACAGTGCAAACTTGACAAAACCACAGTGACAATGACTGACACTGTTTTAGTAAGTATATTATCAAAACATGCTACGCAAATTTGTAGAAAGAAAACCCTTACAATGTCATGAGACATTACAACTGCACAAAGTAAAAACTGAAGTAAAATGCTAAACCTAAACGCTAGCTGAGAACAATGTGAGTTATGCAAACTTATACTGCATAATAATGACTTCAAAAACGACACAGCTAAGTCAGAAAAAAAAGACCGACATCACAATAACTAATGAAAATAAACCATTAACCCCTTAACTGCCAGCCCCTAGAAATTCCCTATACCACAGTAGGGCTTGTTGTAGTTGCAGTACTGTAGCAGTCCTAGTTGTGGTGTTAGTTGCAGTAGTATGGTAGTTATCATTGTAATAGTTGTTGTTGAAGCAACTGCAATAGCAGTAATTGCTCTAAATGCCACAGTCCATGTAATAGCAGTAGTAGTAATTGTAGTATTAGTTGTTCACAACTGTAATGTAAACAATGTTGTAGTGCATGTGACCAAGAAGTTTTCCAAAAGTAGTTCAATGCACACTGAGCATCAGCCAATATAACTAGTATGCCAAGCATAAAATATTCCTATGGCTATGGCTATAAATGAGTAGTGTCAGACATACCTGCAGATGTCTGGCAGCAAGGTAGATACATGCACAGGCAATAGTCTCTGGTCGGAACCTCACAAAGGCATTGGTACGGAAGCTGTCATTCATGTAATTCCTGTAGAGCACAGCACCACTTAGGCAACAGCTACACAATGGGCTCAGTTACAGAAAACTACAACAACTTCCACAATGAAAATAAATTTATACACACAGAAATGTATCTACACCACTGTACTGCTAATAAAACAGCCAAATTAGTTTCCCGAGCAGAAAAAATGTGCATATTTTATAGCCGGTCTTAATACATCCCTCATGCCAGAAAATAACACAAACAAGCCATCTTTGCCTGCTAGTGGGTAGTTCCACATCTGCCATGTATAGCCTTACCAGCAGCATAAATTGCATGCTAACATTACCTGTCGATGGCATGATAAAACAAATGCTCAAGTATCAAAGTCAACTAGCTCCAAAACACACAAGTTAGTTACGAAGCTTTCACAACAGGTCTGTAAAGTGGAACAACACATTTCAAGCCAAAAAACTACATAATGTGTGACAAAAATATATAAATCTTTTTCTTGGTATTACTTTTACTTCCTATGAAAAATCCATGTTCTGAACCAAATTCGAAAATTAAGACCTACCTGCTACAAAAACAAAATTACGAATCTACTGGAAAAGTTAACAACAAAAGTTTCCGATCGATGCAGTTTCAGCTACCAAATTTAGTGCCACTTTACAGCCCTGACATGTCTAAACAATCAGCTGCTGCATAGACATCAATCCCACGTTCCAGTTACAAATAACACACAGCATTTAATCAGACGACGACTATGAAGTCAGCTGTTTAATATATGACGATCATAAGCTGTAGGATTAGTAGTCGCATGAGCACAGTTTCATTAAGACTTGTCCACAGAGCATCATTTGCTGTCAGATGAAGCATGCCTGTCCAGTCTCAAGAGCTCATCCAGGCATCATATCTCACACAACAGTCTAGCATCCAACAGCATTTAAGCTAACACAGTACGTTCAATACTATCCATGTCTCTCGTTCGCAATCAATCACATAGCAAAATTTAATCTTGAGAATGTATTAAGATGGAAGTTTGTATTCACTAGTGAACAAATAGTTGTTACATTGAACAAAGAAAGCATATAACTGTCCACACAATGCTGAATTTCACTATCGCAGTAAAACTAATAATGTCAATGAAATCAGCTTAGTGCAAAAATCACCAAAGTAGACAACACAGCATTAACTTGGTTATAATATGCATCGTCACAGTTTCACACTAAAGATACTCATAATACAATGCATCAGAGTAAATTTTACTCCAGACGAAACACCATGTAACCTTTAGTTCCTGTAATATTTCTCTTAATCAGTGAAGCGTTAATGCCTGGCTTAGACCTAAATTCTGTTATACACTATTTTAAAAAAATCCACTCACTTGAGCTAGAGATTAATGAAAATTCCACCTTCAAGACAAATCACCAACTATTTTATTAACTGTATTGCTCTTAAATCTATCTGAAAGTTAGTTAACATTGGAAACTTCTTGCTCTAAAATGCCACTATGCATTACGGTCTTGTGAAAAATAATTTGCAGTAGTATATTATTTGATAATAGTACATTCCAAGTTGGACTTAACCATTACATGGAACTAGTGTATACATGAAGAAGCAGATTAGCACAATGAACAAATTGAATGAAGCAGTGAGTCGAGACCAAACTCGTAGCTGCAGCCAGCACTGAGAAGTGTCTGCCACAACCACGCAACGAGCTCAACATCGTCACGATGGCGGCGACGTCCGCGACACCACGTTCAACGTTCACTCAGACTGAAACTGGCCGACTGACTGACTGACTGTGGTGGAGTGAATGGCTGGTGGTGACAGACTAACCCACGGTCTGTGCCTGCGCTGGCAGGTACATTAAACAACATTGCTGTGTTAGTCGACATTCTAGTCAAGCAACTAACTACTAGGCACAGCTCCTACGAGATACAAGTCAAACACAAACTGATCCTAACCACTCCCATACTTTGTGCTTCGGCCAGCAAACTGCAACATGTATGCAGCCCACAATAAAACCATACAATTCCTCTCCAGAAATACAACTCCGTCACTCGTCAATTTTTACACCTTATTCGTTTATTTAGGAAGCGAAAAATATGCACATTTGCACTGCTCTGGAAATTCAGAATTTTCGAGCATATCAAATTATTAAAATACCCAAAGTAAAGCCTAACTTCAAGCATCACGTTTCGCACCAAATCGCAATGCAATGTTCCGCAGGAGTTTTTTCCACAAGCAAATTGACGATGCGTAAAAACTATGTTCCGTACTGTTCCCTAAGCTCCGCAAGCCGTTGTGGCACCGTTCGGCAGGAGATAGAAGCTGTCTATTTTTTGCCGCAAGCACCGTTGCGGTCAACCAATCACAGCGAAGCCGTAGCTACGTAACCCGCAACGGTAGGCCGCTACATCACACGCTGGCAATGGTGTGCTATAGTCTAGTGGCACAATCGCACATTTTCAGAAAAGCTTGCTTGGTCTGTTAGAAATCATTTCTTTGCATTTTTTAATAATTCTTAGTGTACGCTCGAAATTTAGCCCGAGTGGCCAAAGGTAAACGACGAAATTTAAAATAGATGCAGATATATGGGGCCTACTAATACAGATTCAATTTAATAACTTGAACAAAAAAATGTTTGCATTTTTCTGCTGTTTTTATGCTGCGATGCCCCGCCTCCGAACGGAAAGTTACTGCGCCATTTCGGCGCAAGTGGAAAAAAGTAGTGCTGCGCACTTTTCCAGTTCATGCTTGCGTTGCGTTACGGTATGATGCAGTACGGAACGGTATGTTGCATTGCAAAACATGATGCCAGAAATCAGGCTTAAGACTGATTATCTAAATGACTAATACAAAAATAACAACGCAGATGAAAGTACTCACCAGGCTTGCTGAACCAGCCTCTGGTTTCTCTCAGCCTCGAGAACTTGTAGATACATGACAATAATCTATGCATCAAGTAAGTAACAGAATCATCAAATCATACAGTATGCATGCTACATTCACTGTTCAGACTGCGGGTCAAGCCCAATCAGTAACAATACAGCCATGCGTAAAGCTATGGCTCACTCTCAGCTACAATCTGCTACATCATAAACACGTTTACAACAAAAGCTGAAGCAATACACATTCGAGTATTTCAATTTGAGGGTAAAGGTAAAAACCAACACTTGCTATAGCACTTCTTACCATTGCTCAGAAGTGCTTTACAATCTTGGAAGTGAAGTTTCCCAGTCTCGGAGGGGAAGCTGATCCCAGTCTCTTGGCAGTCAGCCAACAGATAACGTAGACAAAAATCTAGCAGTTTTTTTCCCAGCAACAAAGCATCACTGTCATAAGTACACCAATTATGCTAGCTTGCAGATACTATTGACCTATGAATTACCTGGAGTGATGCAACAAGGGCAAGAACCAGAATTCGTTAATACTCTCTGTCTCTCTTGAATTGTGCTTATCATAAGTATCAGACCAAGAAACACAACAGCATCAGGACGAACTGACATAGTGAGATACAGGGCCTGCATAAAAGTGCAATCCTAGTTGACATTTTATGTAATAAGTTCTAAAACAATGATACAACCTTATATGGCTATTTATTAATTACTTATATCATTACTATTATATTAATACAACTTATGTCATACCACACTGAGTGCAGTTTAAATGCAGATACTAAAGACGGCTATCCAGCTATAAAAAATGACAGTTGACTAGAAACAACCTATAACTAATCTAAATCCTGTCTACCTCCTCAGAAATTTGAAACTGGCAACAAGTCATAAATGAGTATGTCTCACGTAAACAGCAGAGCATAAAATACCTTGTGAGGATGTTTGACATGGACACAAAAACCTAGCTCCTTGAGAACACGTCGTTCAGCCTTTATGACCTGATTTTTCAGATTTATGTAGTTCTGATCAAGCATCAAGGCACTGATTGTCCTACAACAGCAGCAGCAGTAAATCAAATCTAGGGTTAGAAATGATACCAAGCATGCTACCCAATAAACAATATTGTTGGGTCCTGCCAGTATCAGTACTCAATACTGATACCGATGGTATCAGTACACAATACTGATACCGATACTGGTACACAGTGTGACTATATCTATTTTTAATAAATATACCATAATCGTCTATACAAAATACCAGCATGGCTATTAAACTATAATACACAAAGCTTAAAATGACAAATACCCAATACAACCAACAACATATAATATGTGACAACTAGTGATGATTTGATATCAGGATTTCAATTTCAATACAATATCGAGACGATATTGAAAATATTGCAATATCGATATCGATATTTTTAAAATGACAAGCATGTAAATCCTATACAAGCACAAAAGCAACATGTAAACGTTCAGCAAGGCAGTTTGCTTTACGCAAATAGTAAAATGTGTCAGTGAACTTAAAAATTAACTATAGACTGTCGCGTCATTAAATTATGACACTATAGTTAGTTTGCACTGGTTACGGTAGTTTGTCATTTTCACCATTTATTCTTGTTATTTTGGTAATGCAGTAATAAAAATAGAAACTTCTGGCATAAAATATCGCGCTATATCAAAAATATATAAAATGTATAGCGATATATCGAAAAATTCGATATCTTTTTGACGGTACGATACATTGATATTGAAAACGATATATCTATATTTTTGATATATCGAATCATCACAAGTGACAACATTATTAGTACACTGGATCTGACTACTGAAAGCAATACGTACTTTTTGTTTCTAACTTGTTTAATATGATGGCAAACGTTTATCACATCTCGAATTCGTCGTGGAGCTTCCTCGATCTTGGAAGCCAGATTCACACAAGCCATTGCGACAACCTGCACAGAGCGACAGACCGCAACAATTCATCACAAACATGTCATCCCTTACACAATACACAGCCACTGAAGCCTACACACAGACAAACTGTTCAACATATACCATATTACCTGTGCACAAATACAAGTTATTATTATTCAAACTTAGCACCAGCTAATGCACACCCTATAATAGTCACAACCTTAAAACTCACACACAGGTACAACATAACCATGACAAATGAACTGTATTGCAGATACTACTTGATCAAATGCAACTTTCACATTAAATAGCAATGAACAACAGGACTGATCATTAAAACTTGAATATGTCCACAATAACATTAGTTCCTACTAGTAGCAAGTTGGTTACCTCATAGTTGTGCTTGACAAATGACTTCGAGAAGTAGAAACGCTGGTACAACACTTGTCCTGTGGCCATAGCAACCTGCAGCAAGCATCATTCATCACAGACCAATAAGGCCAGTGAAGTAACGTAACAAAGTTCCACAATGATATCAATTCCACGATCTCTATCTGTCACTAGAATTATCGTTATATAATGCCTCTACATCGCAACCAAGTTCCTAATCTAACGCCTTACACAAGTTCAACAGTTATTAACTACAATGATACGCTGAGGCATCTTTATCAGAATCACAACCAACGCCTATTACAATGAAAATTACTGCCGCCATATTGGTTATACACAACGAGCTACAAATAGGACTAGAGAGAAGATGACGTCATTAGGCTGAAGCCGCCGAGTCGCTATATTGCTGGTAGACACGGCGCGTAATGGCGAAGTGCATGTATCTGGAACTGTGTGATAAAATTTTACTAAACTTCTGCTTGATATTGCGGCAGTGGACAAGT
>Ga0209671_1001382_pt1 | contig 20163 bp, 9 predicted proteins | sample WorMetHERISLAND2_2_FD_187401 | JGI IMG/M metagenome (GOLD analysis project Ga0209671, IMG submission 187401) | Marine gutless worms symbiont microbial communities from Max Planck institute for Marine Microbiology, Germany - Olavius geniculatus... | ecosystem: Host-associated > Annelida >...
CCCGGACATTCCCCACCAAGCCTACAGCACATTAGAAGATTTTTCACACAAAGCCTGAGCAGAAATTCCTTGCAACGCTTAACGCAACTCAATTTTTGCGATCGTCGCCGTTGAGTATATTTCAAACCCTGCAACTCAGTCGGACTTGACACTTCTGCGGCGCAGCAACTAACAACAATTACGTTATTCACGTAGTCAAGGTAGCTGCTCAATTGCTGCTCAGCAGGGGAGCGCGGTGCGTGCAGAGACCGGTAGCAGCAGCTGACGACGACGACGACGGCGCCTCTGTTCCACGGCTTACCGGACACTTCGGACCTAAAAGTTAGGTCCAAAGTGTCTTAGGTCCGAAGTGTCCGGTTACCGTTCCACGCATCACGTTGCGTCCGCTGTCGCCGCTGTTCCCGGTGTCCACGTATACATGTTGCCACGCTGAACGGCGACGACAAAATAGCGATGATAATATTAAACTGAGATTAACTTCTAAGAAATGTGCGTGCTTGAAGGTCACGGTGAAGCAAGCAGAAAGAAGCGAAGTCGAGTCATTATTGTGCGTGATCATTGATTACCATCATCATCATCGTCATCATCATCATCATCATTGTCGCATCCACGGGTCGTCAGTGCCAGCATCATCATTAGCTCGTCCCGTCGCTGCTGCGTCGGCGTTCAAACTGCCGAGTTTATGTTAATAGCCTGCATGCATGTGCATGGACGACACATGGACACATATAGGCCTACAGCTAATTACCGATCGCCGACGTGACACTTGCATTTATACAGCAGCACGATGTATCCCAGTTGGTCCGTTTCGTCTGTTTCTGGTCACCGTCTCACTGACATACAGCAGTACTGCATGTGGGCGCTGAATGTCATGCAAGCGGCGTAAGAGCAACATCGCCGGCGGCAACTCTGTGGTAGGCCTAGTGGCCTACTGCCGCCGCACTGGCAACTGTGTTTTCCCGAGTGACCTCATCATCTATCTGCCGGCCAGCCGGCCGGTGAATCCAATGATGTGATCGAGGATGCGCTACCTGCCTACCTGCCATGAGGTATGGTAATTAGCCAGCTAGATAAGACTCGTGTCCCTTCGTTTACGATGCGGTTGGTCGACGGAAAAAATCTACTGGATAAATTAATCGATAAAAAATAATATGTCTTTACAAGTATCTGTGTAAAGAGTACAAAGGGGTGAAATTGTGTCGATATCAATTAGAGTTTTCATTTGTGCGACCACAACAAGGTGTCAAAGAATTGCGCCTAAATTGTCGTAATTCTCTAGGTCTCTACAAATAATCAAATACCACAACTCCTATAGTCTTTGGGATGAAAATGCAGTTTACTTATAGCTAGTAATCTTTTTACCGGATATATTGAGCTTAAACTACAGCCTATACTTGATAATTTGGTTGATCGCGTTGGTTCTTGTCCGTTAATTCACCGCACCCGAGTTAACCGCTAGAGTTAAGGTAGGGTTAGCGCTAACATTTAATAATTCGAGTGCGGGTGAATTAACGGACAATTAGGGGCTCACCGTGGCGTTTATAGTGTCTAACACTATGTGTCCGATCAACGTTGCGCCTGTGCTCACGAAATAAAATAGTGATGATATTTTACTGCAGACTTTACATGCAACTTATAGTTTAGTAGGCCTAACCTACCTGGATGAATTACTTTCTGCTGGCAGATCCCGGTATGTGGCCAGCCACCGGGTCGACTCAGCCTTCTACCCTCCGTGGGATGGTAAAATGAATAAGTTTTCTGGCCGAGTATTAATAATGAGATTGAGTAAGTAAGTAAGTAGCCTAAGAGTACTTACAGCTTGCACAATAAACGTTGAACGGAAAAGTCACAGTGCGCCGCAGTTTGGCTGCTCGTCCACGATGCAAAAGGATTTTGGTTGAAATGGTAATGATAAATGAAAAAGACGAGACTGCATGTGTATGGGCTGGCGAGTGGGCACTGGGCGACGGTGCGGCGGAGCATGGCTAATGGTTTGACGTCGGTCGGCAAACAACTAATTGACAATCAGTGCCGGCGCTGATGCGTGGCCAGATTCCGACGCACTGACATGTGACACGTACGACTTTTTGATTGCCGATGCCACAGAACAGCACTGCAGACATTTCCTCGCATATGTATGAACCGCCGGAGCATATATACATATACAGGGACAGCCCCGCGGGCGTCATTACGTGGTGCATCTAACCTGACTCGACTCGCAGCGACCGTCAAACGGCAATGAACGTCAGTTCCAGGCACAGGCGCCATGCATGATCGACGGTATTGTTCGCGCAACTAAAATTATTCGTCGACGTCGTCAACTCCCATCTTCTGCGTGATTCAATGGACGGGAAAAGATACGCATTGCCTTGTTAGTATCTGCCGACGTATAATCGGCGATTTCTGAATGGCTCGCGATTGTCGGTGATGTTCTCCTGACGCCTCGAGGACTGCATCACTGTTGATTGTTTCCAATTAATACGCCGAATAGAAGACGTACTCATTCATAACGTTGAAAGCTACTCAAAATCTACGGTCATATGGGTGACAAACCAGCTGGGCGACAATTGCTATACGAATATGACATTTTGGATAAATACTTCAGATTTAATCTTTTTGGCTGTGAAGATTCGTGATTTGAAACATAGCACCGCTAGTCCTATAAGCCTAACCTAGTGTAGCTTTCTAGTGACGACAGATGTGCTTGCATTGTGCAGCGATCGTGAGCTGTTCGAGAAATTATTCCGGAAATAGACGCAACGTTTATCACGTCACTCAGTGTTATCTGATCATCTGATGCAATGTAAGCACTAACGACACGCTACTTACTGTACTCGACTTAATGCTTTGAGATGACAACAGTGCGTTTAAAATGTCTATCAAGTTATCAACTACAGTTGAATAGGCCTATCATTTTAAAACTTTAGTTAAAAGTCGTATAACTAACTACACAATGATAACTAAAACTTACACGGTTGGTTTTGTTTTTCACTTTTTGGCGTGTTTTTAAAAAAAAAATTATGTAGTACATTTTTTGCCAATTATTTCACTTTTGCATGACAGGCTTAAGGCTATACAGTGTAATTAAACAACGTAATATATGATTAGATGATAACGTCCAGGTATGATTTTCTGAAAAGCTTTTTTTCTGCAGAGATAAGATGTCGGCAGAAAGTCGGACGTGTCGAAGATGTCGTTAACTCCTGCGTGGCAGTTAAATACGGGGATTCCATCCAAGGCAACGCACACAACCTACGCAAGAAAGCACGTAACTAACGCAACAAACGCAAGAAAAGTACGCAACAACCGCAGCTGACGTAGCTGAAGCAACGAACGGCCAACTGCAAGGATAGAAGCGGTCATTGCGTCAGCTGTACGTCACTTGCGTTACATCCGTTGTGTTGCGGACGTTGCGTGCGTTGCGTTGGAGCCTCAGACTCCGCTAAAGCTTTGTTACCGACTTTTTGTACACTCCTGGGACCTGGCAGGTACACAGCACCAGCAGACGTTTATGATAAAATGCTGATCGTCTCGGTCTTGGCTAAAAAAGTCTCGTGCACATCCCTGCCAACGGGAACGACAGTACGAAGTCCTGACACCATTTCATAACTCGCTGTAAGTTGCTACGTCAATTTTCTCATACTTGTACTTTGTAGAGGAACATCGAAGGAAACTGCAGTACAGGTGCGTGGAAAGTATTTATTTTTGTCTCTACACCGAGAAGTATAGCTCGTGCTGCAGTGATGACTACGTAGCTGACACGATTAGCAGCAGCAGCAGCAGCAGCAGCAGCAGTAGTGATGTTCCGGCTTGATATCATCCGACGGCACGACGTGCTGCGATGACGCACGTGTGGTCGTTATCTGGCCGTCACAGACTCGCTCTACTGCATGACGATCATCGCAGCTTCATCCAGCTTAGACTCGTCTCATGTTCCGTCTGGTCGAAATCCGCGCCTTGTCTGTAATTCCGCTCGAAACTTCCTACGAGCAGTCTAGCAGTTAAGACATGCAAACTCCATTTACTTCGTTTTGTGGCGTACGAGTATATTTGTTGTACAGCACGTTATAAACCTACAACTAACTTGAGGCTATACAGCAAACTGCAAACTCATGACAAGTTGTATACAGGGTGGGCCAAAAATGGCACCATTCTTTGTACACCTTATAATTTTACCAAATATTAACCGATTTTCAAAATTCTTTCACTGTCAGAATCGGGAGACAATTTGTAATAAAATTATCACTATATATATAGATCCCACCGCATCTCACGTGTGTCATTACACTACCTTGTGAAATGTCATCTCCACTCAAGGCGGCGACGTTGATTGAGCCTGGCATGTGGCCCCCAAACAGCCCGAACTTCAATCTGGTCAATTATGCTGTTTGGGATGTTTTTCAACAGATGGCCTATCAATGTTGATGATTCACGACAGTTAACCATAGCTAAAGAAAGCTATATTGTCGCTGAGTGGGGCAAAGTGCCGCAGTTGCGCCATTGGTCAGTGGCGTCTCCGTCTTGGATGCGTCGTCCAGCAGCAAGGCGAACACATTAAACATTTGATGTAAAACTGTGAGACTTTTTAGACAATAACTGAGACAATAAACACATTGTTTCTGTTGTTTATTTCTTAAAATATATAGCTGCAGAAGTCGTTTTGTTTGCAATTGTTACTCTTAAAACACTGACATTTCACAAGGTAGTGTAATGACACACTTGATGTGTGGTGGGATCTGTAGTAATAGTTTTATTACAAATTTTCTGCTGATTATGGCAGGGAAAAAATTTTGAAAATCGATTAATATTTGGTAAAATTATAAGGTGTACACAAAATGGTGCCACTTTTTGGCCCATCACCCTGTACAAGTCCACTCAGAAATAAAAACCTTACACTGCAAATACCCATAATTGGCGTTAAATGCAGATTGTTGTAACATACAGCATGTTCTAGAACTTGTTGCTCAGCAAGTCCACAAAAAATCAGAGTAGTTGAATGCACGCAGTCCAGATCAGACCAAACTGCACTTATTTCGATTTGTTGTAAATCTGTTGTACAACGTGTTACGCAACAAGTTTTTGACTTGAACAATTTCACAACGAATCGAAAGTCTACAGCAGCGAATTCATAAGAGCTAGGCTTATATGTTTCACACACAGCTAAGTACAACTTGTTGTTTATCAAAGTATAGCCTAATTTAACAAATCGCTGCAGTGCAGTTCGGGAGTCACTATTCAGAAAACTTGTGGAGTTGCGGCTGACGGTGAAGTCTGATGAGGCGACAAACGCGATTGACCGACGCGTCAGTGATCAGTTCCACTTGTTATCGGTGTCTGTCCGGCTTGTAACATTTTCACGCTCACAGAGCAAATACATTAGCCGCATTATCTTGCAAACACACGGCGTTTTATCGCGTACAAGATTGTATTAAATCGTCTATGTGATAAGTTCTTCTGGTAGACCTATTTGTGCAACAACTGGAAATAAGCCGAAAGCATACAGATCAAATCCTATACGCAGTGGCGGTTCTAGCCCGCAACATCTGCGGGAGGCACGGCCCGATGGCGAGCGTGGTAACGCGAGCCTATAACGGGGGTCTGGGGACAGAGCCCCGGGGTCCAGGGGCAAAGCCCGTGGTTAAAAGGTAAGGGCCGAAGCCCCCCCCCCCCACTAAAGCATTTTTGGTTTTTGGACATTCAATGGAAGCCGCAAATTTGCCCACTTTTTTACAATTTGAAAACGCAAGAAATTAGATATATGTGTTATCTTTGCAAAAAAAATCATGGGTGGCCACGAAACCGAGGAGAACCTAGAGCAAAACTGGAGGGGGCCTGTGCCCCCCCCGGCCCCGGGCTAAAACCGCCTCTGTCTATACGACTTGCAATATTTAGCATCCAGCAACTAAACTCTGCTGCAGTTACTTTCGTCTAAATATGTCAACTGAGCTGGAAATCACATTTTCATCATTTTATTATTAATATTATCACGTTGTCGGTGTCACCAAAATCTGGAATATTTGCACTCACCGATATAGGCCTATTCTTACTTTCGTCGTAAGCCATTTATTATTTTCTCTATCGCATTTTATTTAGACATCCAATATTGTATACGCATCCGTGTGTTCTCCATGCATGAAAGTTTCTTCTCCTATTTGGTATTTGGTATTTATCTTTCATCGAGATTAGTATTTTATATCGTGGTAAATTGTGGTAAAACAACACTGCATATCTCGTGGTCAAAACCAATAATCACAGGCTGAACGGTATAGTTCAAGCCATGTGTTAACGGCGACTTCTCTTTCTTATGGGGAAGCCAGAAATTCGACCCCCACAGAATCAAAAACCCTGAACCGATTGAGATAAAATTTGGCGCGGTTGATTACGTCGGAGAGTGAACCCGTCATACAAAATTTTATGCAAAGGGGGGGCTTCTCGGCAAATGGGTAAAATATACGCAAAAATTCGTATTTATATATGCCTTTTTTTCTTCAACACAGCTACAGGTCAGACCTCTTAAAGGATTTTTACGCTTAATACGTCAAACGACGCGATTCTGCACAAGGAAGAGCCTTTTTGGCGTTAGAAAATTAAAATTTAATATTTAACGTACTTATTCGCAAAAATCAAAACAAATTACAATGGCGCCTATGGGGAAAATTAAACAATTCTTTTAACGGTCATAACTTTGGCTGTGTATAAGATAGAGTCGTAAGTTTTGGTTCTTTGGTATTGTTTTCGGGAATGGCCAATCTCATGGTGTCATTCAATTTTACCCCGGACCCTCCCTGGTTGCCATGGCAACGAAATTTGGGACAAAATTGGCTATAACTTGGCTTGTGTTAAGAGATATCCGCAAGATTTTTTGCGCCTATAGGGGGGGGGTTCGGGAATGGACCATTGAATGCTGTCAATTTGCATTTTCCCCTGACCTATCCCCGTTGCCATGGCAACGAAATTTGGGACAAAATGGGTTATAATTGTCTGTGTAAGAGATATCTGCAAGATTTTTGCGTCTATAGGGAGTTTTCGAGGATGGGCCATTGAATGCTGCCAATCGCATTTTCCCCCGTTGCCATGGCAACGAAATTTGGGACAAAATTGGCTATAACTCGGCTTGTGCAAGAGATATCTGCGAGATTTTTACGTCTATAAGGGGATTTTCGGGGATGGGCCAACTGAATGCTGCCAATCGAATTTTACCCCGACTGACTCTCGTTGCAATGGGAACGAAATTTGGGACAAAATCAGCTATAACTCGACATATGTACGAGATATCTCCGAGATTCTTGCATCTAACAAAGGGTTGTGACTTGTGAGGGTAGAGCAAATAAATAATTTTAGTAAGTCTACCATGGTTGACTCTCGTTGCCACGGCAACAAAATTTGTAGAATTTTTGTCAAAAATTGGCTAGAACTCGGTTAACTAACACGGTCAGTGTGATGCAGACAATATCACCTTTTGTGATTTTTGCTGTTTTGTTGTGCATTTTTTGTATAAAGTTTATTAACTTCGTTAAAAATATTGATATTTTACAGTCGTGCGCTTTTAGTCAACACAAACTCGCTTCCGCTGAACAGTTTTCATTTCCAGTATGGCCTATATTGATGTATTAATCACATGCGAAGTTCTACGCCGCCATTCACACGCCAGAACTGGATTACACCTGTGCCGCTGTAAATTTCATTTCGTCACTAGAGCGGACGAAGTAGCTTCATCAGTGGCTGCGTAGGCTACAGGCTACATGTACGTCACGGTAAGCTTACTCGCTTTGCGTGAAAATTAACCGGGCGCTGACAAACTAAGAAAAGCATTTCGCTGATTGTGATTTATTATCGACGCGACAAGTCGTCCGGCACAGTGGCACGCGCCACAGTGGATTAAAGACGACGGCGACAAACGGACTGAAAAGAGATGCTATGGCTGACGCTCGGGCACGACATTAGTCGGTGAGACTCAGGCGCACGTTTAGACCGTCAAACTGCAGCTCGCTCGAGCGACGATCAACAACACAATCGATGCCATTTATCATAATTCGCACGTCGACATCCAGGATTACAGCATGCCAGCCCCGGAGAGGTCGTATCTGCCTTTGTCAGTGAACAAGATCCACAATTTCCCGTCTTCGCTTTCGGTCCCGCCATCCATCACTCTTTCACTTCAGGCTTAAAACGACCGCTTTCTCAACAAACAAACCCTCTCACCAAAGAGCGCTGTTATCCTGGAAAGCTTCTAATCGTTGTGTTCAAAGCTACATAAATGAAATGACTGAAATGACATAACTTTGCCGTTGCGTCTTTCATTTCATGTTACCGGGGTATTTCATTTCTATCTCTGAACACAAGTTTACTGAGTTTTAAGTCCTTTTTAGTTTTCTAATTTGTTAATTTTCGTCTTCGTTCTCTTGGGTCAACTATGTTCGGTACGCCGGCCAGTCCTGGGGCGCATGTTTAATAATTTTTCACGTTATCTTTCCTGTTTAGGCTAAGCTAGTAGTATATAAGAAGCGCAACGCAGCATAATTTATTTCCATGCGGAAAACTAACAACAAGCAACTTTCCTTTGTTTCTATTAGCAACAGCAGTACGAAACTGAGCCAAATCAATATAGACTGCTGGGAATAGAATAAATTTGGCGAAAAAAATCTACATTTTTGGAGATATACACGGTGTTTCATAAAAGGACCCCTTTTTGTTTTTTTTCATAATTCACTCAAATGATGATCAATCTACACAAAATTTGTATCAGTTGTAGCTGAAAAAATACTAATTCAAAATATTGCAACAAAATATGGCAGTTGATTAAATATTCTTTGCTGGTCGTGACGTAATGCTGACGTCATAATGTTTCACGGGTACAAGCTTGATAGTCTACCAACTGGTGCTGTCAGTTGCTACCCTGTTTTGATGGTGAACTTAATATGGTTTTCTAATGAAAAAGGTTTATCGTATGAGCACTAAGCAACATGAGGACATGAAATCAGGCGTCTTGCAATCCAAAAACACAACCATTTTGCAAGCTCGGTGTGCTAATGCACCGTCTTTCTTGAACATGTAAAAGTCCAACTATCACCACAGACACGTAAATACGATTGCTTTGCACATTTTTGTGGCTGCAACTGTAAAACTTCAAAAATTTGTCATCAGCGAACCAAATTTTTCATCATCGGAAGAGGGTAGCAACTGACAGCACCAGCTGAGACTATCAAGCTTGTACCTGTGACACATTATGATATCAGCATTATGACACAACTAGCAAAGAATATTAAATCAACTGCCATATTTTGTTGCAATATTTTGAATTAGTATTTGTTCAGCTACAACTGGTACAAATTTTGTGTAAATTGATCATCATTTTAGTGAATTATGATAAAAAAACAAAAGGGGTCCTTTTTATGAAACACCTTGCAGAATTATCCACAGAGGATAGTTTTATTGGTGCACCCTATATAAATGGTAGACAATACAGCACTGAAAGTTCTGATAGTGATAATCTTTCCTGTCTTATCCTCAAGACAATCATTTATCACTGATCAGACAGTCACTAATAGAGGGGAGGGAAAACTGGTCAGGGAAGTCTCAGGACAATTTATCATCATTCGATTGACATCACGAGCTGCTATCGATCATGTCACAGAAAATAACATATTAGCTTGACTAAAACTGGACAAAAACCATGACACTGAATAAGTAAAAAATGTAAATGTAAAATGTAAATGTTATAATAGCAGGGTTTGAATTTGAATAAAAAAATAGCTGCCTGCTGGAGTCTGATTAAAACTGTAACGTAATGTATGCTGTACATAACTGGCCCCAACCCAATCTGACGGTTCGCTGGGTGATCAGCTGGAAATCAACCCCAGAAATCAACAGAATGGTTTACACCTCGGTTACAGAATATGTTACCAGAGTAAATTAATCTATCCTCCAGCTACAAAATACTATACAGAATAACACAAATAACTTGATTCCAATGATAACTACACAGAACTGCAGCTGCTTGCAAACATACTGACTTAAGCAAATAAGCTAGTACAGTAAATAGCAATGTATAATCACTGAAATTGTGCTATAATTATATCTTTCTTTTCCTGACATCCAATTCACTACAAGTTTACAGGAAAAAAGCTAAGCTGCTGTAATACTATATATCAAAACAAACAGAACTCTTGTGATTTCATCAAGATGCTGATAATGATAAAATTGATTAATTTATCATCCACTTTTTTGCTGTACTTCTGCAGTCACAGTCAGCAATTCAGCATTTGCAGAAATAGATACAAATACCATCAATCATTCTTCAACAAAATCAGCAAGAAGTCCACCCCAAAATACATTAATTTTCAACCGACAAAGACAAGTACAAAATTAACATACTGATAACATACACAGTGCAAAGCTGAGAATCACCTCGGGCTTTGTGAGTCGGTCACTGCAGATGCTTGTGGTGGATAAGCAACACAACTCATCTTGGGCTCAGTAATAAATTAGATTTGACACGAGACATATCAACACTAGCAACAAATGCACTAAAAATTGCTAATGCCATAGTTACATGTAATGAAACATTTTTAGCATCTTGCAAAATGTAAAATTTTGCAAAATTTTTATTTTACACTAACCACCTATCTTCAACATGTGCTCAAACTGCTAAAATGTTTTGCAAATACCTTATTCTGCATGTAGCCATGGCAGTGTAAGGCAGCATATATCACAGTGCAGCACGGTAGTGCTGACACTGTTGTAAGGGCGATGAACGTTAAGTATAGGAAATGGCGTTTGGGGGGTCCTGTTAACTCCGAAACCCCATTTCCATAAAACTTGGCATCAGTGATCAGTGATCACATCGCCCACCTGACCCCACGCAAAATTTGGTTACAATCGGTTCAAAGGAGGCGTGGCTGCGCATGCGCGAAATTCGACGTTAGGTGTTTTTTTTTCTTGCGCACGGCTACAGACCAGCCCGTTGGACCAACGGACGCCGCTAATGGCTCACACGAAGCGTCCTGACGCCGGACACATTCTTTATATGTTGTCAATTAAAATTTTAGAAATTTGCCCCTTTTTATGCCCCAATTTTTAAAAATTTGCATTACGGCCTATGGGGACTTCAAAGCGGTATAACTTGGACAAAATTGACTATAACTCGGCGCCCGTGAAAGAAACTGCATGCAGTTTGCACCTACTCCCCTATTTTCGGGGTCAGGCAATCTAACAGTGTCATTTAAATGTACCTCCTAATGACCCCTGTTGCCATAGCAACCATTCAAAAGTTGCAAAATTTTGCATTACAACCAATGGAGAGTTCAAAGCGGTATAACTCGATCCCCGTAAGAGATAAGTGTGCGCTGTTTGCACCTACCCCCTATTTTTGGGCCCGGGCTATCCGATGGTGTCACTTAAATTTCTCCCCTGCCGACCCATTGCCATGGCAACGAATTTTGGGACAAAATTGACCTTAACACGGCACCCGTAGAAGACAATTGCACGCTATTTGCACCTACCCCCTATTTTCGGGCCCGAGCTATCCAATGGTGTCATTTAAATTTGTCCCGTGATGACCCCTGTTGCCATGGCAACCAACCGTTCTTATTCAAAGACAAAATTGGCTGCAGCAGACATTGTTACATCACACATAATTTTTTCCTTGCACCAACTTCCTTTACCTGCACGGAGGTATTTTGAAAACAGTAAATAAATCTATTGTCCTAAAATCAAATACCAAAAATTTGGACAAAATTTGACTAAAAAACAGCAAAAATCAGAGCAAAAAACTAAAATTGGTGGCCCTGTTCAAATGGCCAAACACCTTGTCAAGTCTGTTAAACATGTTAATGTACAGTAGTCAATTTCATAAAACATGAGAACAGCACTTTCAAACGGGCACCACCATATGGCATATATCTTGCCATAACGTATCTCAGGCTGCTAAAAGCATTGTAATTCTATAACTCGGACTCTGATCTTGTCCCAGCAAGGTACTGCAAGAAATGTCCAAGCATCACAAGGTCAGCAGGCAAAAAGACATATGCAGTGTACGAAGCCATTGCAATGAACGCCAGCAAGAAACAGTCTACATCATCTAAATCAAGGTAATAACATCAGCAATAATGTAACAATTTAACAAACAGACACAACAACTGCAAATATGACTAATCTAACTCTAAATTAAGTGCTGACACTATTTGCTGAAAGCTATCGAGAACAACCAAAAAGTAGCAAAAGCTAGCAAAAATTCGTCAGTTTTCAGAAATTCGGTTAGGGTTAGGGTTAGATTTTTGGTATAGAAACTATTAAAAACTAGTTTAACTACCAAAAATGTATTCGGTTGTTTTCAGTTTTTATTGCCAACAAAAATTAAGGTAATGTTGTTTTGGATCAACCTCTATTCCCTTCTCCAATTGTCACTCCTGTTACTATGGTAATGGCAAAGGTCTACCATACGAAGAAAACTGCCCTAGCGAAGACAACTTAAACTACCAATAAACTACCACGATATATGATAGGTGGCATTCACATTAGTACTTACAGTTTAGGATTCGAGTAAGGTTTAGGTTAGGGTCAGGGTTAGAATGTGACAACATAATGTAGACCCAAACTAAACCTGCAAAAATTGTTTATGTATCCCAACAGAGTGGTACGAGCTATCACTGGCTGACTGTATGAAAGCCTGATATCTCGGCATTGCTACGGTTGATTTTGTCAGTGGTCAGCAAACCTTCTCGCCATAGCGATGGTCCACCATAGCGACAGTGGAACATTCACTATGGTGAACCTTCACTATAGCAGCCCCCAAACCATTACTATTAGTAATACTACAGCTTTCACGTTTTTAATGGTACAATTTTTTCCAAGTTACTTCAAGTTATTCAAGCAGGACAAAACTAAAACAAACAAATAACCTATAACTAACCCTTTGTGGTCAAATGGTTCCACTAGTGAATGTGGCAGTCTCCAGCAACCAACAACAAAATCAACTAGAAATTTTGGGCAAAGCCGAACGTGAGTCCGCCCGGCGCCCTAAGTCCGATTGGGGAAAATTAGAGGGGGGGAGTAAAATTTTCCCAGCATCAAAGTCACGTGGCCCGAACTCAAATGCATTGGCATACGCCGAACGCGCATTGTTGACTTAGGGTAGGTCAACATTAGCGCTTATAACTTTGTTCGTAGTGGACGGAATTTCACAAATTTTTTTTGTTCAACGCCGAAATGATCACTCTCATCAACGCCGTTTAAATTATGTCGTTATCTTCATCGGTTCCAGAGATGTTTGCACTCAAACTCGAAAGTTGTCGTAAATTGCACTGATTTTTGAACGTTTTTTGCCCTCCCAAATTTTAAGGGGGCGATGCCCCCAAAAGTTGTACTTGCGTTAACAACCCAACATAGAGCCGCGTCAAGTGCCAAAGTTTCGTCGGGCTACACCCCCTAACTCCAAAGTTATAAGCGCTAATTTATTACATTTTAAGCCAATTTTTGACCCCCCTTTGAAAAAAGTTGTAAGGGGGCCCCCGTCCTCAATGGGGGATGCACTAGTAATACTCTAGCACGTGTAAAAATTTGGAGGCGCAGCACCTCCTAGGGGCCAAAATATGTTCTTCCGAAATATGCGCTTTAGGTGGGTACGATTTCACATCTAGATCTCCAAGGTCACTGGACCAAACTTCACCGGACTTGTATCGCCTAACGCAGGAGGAATCACGGTAGATGGAATGACTATCCGATTTCGAATATCTTCATCCGTTTCGGAGATATTCGCCGCCGAACTTCAAAGTCATCCGAAATCACGCTAAATTTTGCATGTTTTTGGCCCCTGAAATTTTTTTGAGGTGTGCCCCCAAAATTTTGGACCGGCATTATAAAATTGGGCCTAGTACTGACCGTCGTGCAAAATTTCACGCCGGTCGACCCACGCATCTTAGAGATCTCACGTTGCAAAAAAATTTTTTTTAAACATCTGGGCTAAAACTTAAGTCCGCTCCGCAAGCTATCGCTTTCGGGCGGACTAATTATACATAAACAGTACAAAATTATTGCCACTGGCAAAAACAGCATTTGGTAAAAGAAAATGTGGCGAAATCACATGGTCACTTACCCACAAATTTCGAATTTCACTCACGTTAATCAATTGCCAAAGATGTCTAAAGTCCGAAAATGAAGAAATATTTACGATCGTTTCACGCTTTTCTAACTATTTTGCAACAAATCGTACATGTGCACGCAATGCGATCTCCACGTCACAGCTGTTTACTTCAAGCGTCTATCGACCGAAAACGATTGTGACACCGATCCTACTGGATTTCAGTTAATTTTAATTGCAGTTGAATGTGATTACAAACCCTAAACCTAACCCAAAAACTAACCCTAATACTAAGTCTGAAGATCTAAACATGGTCGTTCTCGGTTTTTAGATGCATGCTAGTTTACTTCTGATGTGTACATATGTTTATGTAAATGTTTGAAGTTACGTTAAGTTATATTAGCGGAACTTTACGAGTTACGACTGTCATGACAAAGTTGTTAAAAGTCTGTGTTACTGTTCCAGAAAGTTAATTGTTTCCTCCACTCAAACGAAACCTCTGACGACAAACATTCATGAAATGTGCAATAAAGTGTGATTACTACAACATTTGCGGGTAAGTAACCATGTTATTTCGCCGAAAATGTTTCGGATTTGGTGTGGAAAATGTCAGAAAAAAACTACGTAGTGAACCAACACCAAGGATACTGAACACCGCTCTTTCCCAAAACTCGAGCATATACAATGCTGTGACAAGAGTATACTGGTAATACCAAAAGGCGAAAAAATCACAAACTTTATTCGCAATACTCATCATCTTATCAGTTTTTGATAACATAAACATAAACAATGTTGCTACGATGCATTTCTGTCAGAACCGCGAAGCGCGACATCGCTCAAAAATGTAAAAACCTAGATAATTACTCTCACCAGAAATCATACAGGCCTCACCGTCGCGGTTCGCCACTAAGGAACTAAAATTGCATTTATTTCTGATGAACATCACATATGTTTTATACTAACACCAAAATTCGGTCAGTTGATTGTCAGAAAAATAGTTAAAATTGTTGCCAGATGTCATATTTTAAGGCTAAAAGGCTCAGCTTTCTCCAGGTCCTTTAGCTGGATTCAATTCTGGATTTACGGGATCCTAATTTTAAGAGAAGGAAGGGATAAGGGAAGTATTGGGAAAATGAGGGGAATAAAGAACAAGGGGAAAAACAGAAAAATAGTGGGAAGTAGAGAGAGGGAGAAAGCGGAAGGAGGGAAGCAGGAGAGACCGGATAAATCTTGCGTATGGTCGTTTCACTGCAAATGCCAGATTTTTTCAGGACATTCTTTTAGGGCAAGAGTGATTCCTTAATTCCTGGTATGTTTCCAAAGTGGGCACCATTTCCTTTTTTTGTTATAATAGCAAGAATTTTTTAGATGTAGATGTCAGTTATGTCAAAATGTGCAGAAAAATATGCTCTTCACAACTAGATGGTTGGCAGTACGGTTATGCCTGTATTAAACGCTAATTATGATCAAAAATCATACTGCATAAGCTGACCGCTTTGCTGCAGTGGCCGGGGCAAAGTGATCAGCCCATGTCCGCTTTGCCGCAGCACATTTAATGCAACAAAACTTTAATTCGCTAACAGAAAGGAAACTGTTTAATGACTGCATGCCAGTATAGAACACCACAACTAGCACCAGACAAAACATGTACGACTGACTGATGGCTGTTCACGTCAAAAGTAATGTTCTTAGTACAACATATTAAAGCAGTAAAATGACTTTAAAATTAATACCGACTCTGAAAGTTACAAAAAAATGTTTATCTTTAGGCCTACAGTTAAATCTAACGCAGCAGTCATTCTTGCATTAACATAACTTTACTGCAGCACCTATTCAACATCTGCTAGTATTTGTATTTATTTGTCATAACAAAAATGTTTGGCATCTCGATCAAAGATTATGTTTTTCTATAATCTTTGTCTCGATAGCTGAATATCGTGCCTCCAAAGAACTGTAGAATAGGCTAAATTACAAAAAAAGAATAGTGATGTGTTTGAAATGTGGCGTGATTACTAATGTTTAATTATCAATTTATTGCAAATTTATGGCTGTGAGTGTGCCAGCTTAGCAACTACTTTATTAGACAACTCGAACATTCTGGATAATAATCAACAAAATTGACAACAATTCAAATTACAGCAAAGTTTTCACCTCGATCTGTTATACAAAATGTAAAAAATGCAAATAATTAACAAACGACGCATACAAAACAAGTTAAATTAACAACAGTTCAAATTTTAAAAAAACGTTTTCACTCGGTTCATACAAAATATAAAAAAAATCAAGAAATAATTAACAAATTCCATATATTTACAATATATACAGAAAATCGCAAAATGCAGTAAATTAAAAAAACCTGCATGTGGTTGCCATACAGGAGTTCGGCTTCTGATCATAACCTCCAGTTTTAAAGTACAAAGTTAGCCCAAGTTTGTACTAATTTTTCTCAATTCAAACACTGAAGTTGGGTTAGCAACTTCAGCTATAACCAGATTAACAACCCCGTACCCCCAAATTCTCTGAAGTAACTCACACTTTGACTTTGCCAACACCCACCCAGCACAGAAACGAGGCCCATTTTTACGCGTGAAAGCAGCTAATGCTTTAGCGCATCTTAGCCATCGCAATTCTGTCCGTCTGTCCGTCCGTCACACGGATGGATCAGTCAAGAATAGAGCAAGCTAGGATCACCAAATCTTCACCATCTGTCGGCTGCCTGGAAGACTCTAGTTTCAGGAACCGTAAAGCTTTAACATAAATTCGAAGGGGGTAACCCTGATCGAGAGTGCTAAATGAGAGAGGGGTGGGAAAAATTTGCAATTTTTGGCCAATAAGTCGCTGTATCTCAATAATGGTGCAAGATGGAGCCTAGGTTACTATTAATCACTAATAGGAAGTCGAACACTGGCTCTCGATCGCCACCGAATTCAAGGACCTTGGATGACCTTTAATGCCAAAATAGCGGGTTTTAATGGATTTTTTGGCAATTTTGGCCTGCGAGACACATTTCAAGAGCAAATTGCGCTGAAATCAATTGAGATAAACATGGAGAAGCTGCACATGAAATTTTCAGCATTAAACACAGATTTCGACGGTCCAAGTCTCGATTTTCTAGGTTCAAGGAAACCTGTGCATGAGGTCATCAAACAGCGGTACCACCATAAAAGTCGTTATTTTACCGTTGTTGGCCAGTCTTTTAGGAAAACGGTTGCAGACAGGCATGGGCTTGCTGCCTATCACAACAAGTACTAGTGATGAGCTTTTCAGTCGTATCAACATCGATGACTTTGAAAGACCCTGAACTTCCAAAATAAGGGATTATTATTGATTTTTGCGATCTTTGGCTGCAGCGCACAGTCCAACAATGAACTGCGATGAAGTGGCTGGAGATAGACTGACAGTTTGCGAACAGGAACTGCTATAGGCTTTCGCGCATCTCGTGAGCATTAGCTCAAATTTATTGTTAACTCTACCTATCTGACAACCACAACATCAACAAAAACCGATCAAGCAAATAGCAAATATTTTATATTACATAATTATTAGCAACTACGTATAAGTAAAAATATATAAATATACATTAAAGTAATTAAATATTTTCTTGGAAAATGCCCAAAGGTTATTACATAATAATGAGCAAAAAAAAATGTCTAAGACAATGTAAACGAACAAGCAAACAGAAGCAAACAATACATAACAACGCATCAGTTAACAAGCTGTGTAATGATAACAGTAGGCCTATCATAAAACATTTTCAGTAAAAAACAAAAGATAACAACAACAATTTACAAACAACCATACTCGGTTAAATGCTGTGGCTATGGTGCATCAGCACCACAGATAGACGGACGATGGAAAGATGGACACCACTTTGCACTATGTAGATCATGTAGTAAAAACCACTGGTCAATAAAACAAAAAATGAAACTAACAGCAGTACGGTACCAGGTAGTTCAGAACATCAGCTTAGTTATCACGTAACGTCAGAGTTACTATCGCACCACCTTTCGGCCTCAGTGATGCAGTGTCGAGAATATCAAACGATTGATTCATGTCCAACTCGAACTCGAAACTCTTGAAGAACTTGCACATTATAACTTTAGCTTCCATCTAGCAACAAACAGATTAATTACTCATGACAAAAAGCTCTTGTAAAAATACACAACACTAGATTTTTTATGTCAAAATTAAACTCTATATCAGTGCATGCATAATATTTCTAATTTTTTAAAGTAGTTTTATGCCATTAAACAGTAAGTAAAAAACACCTGTACCTGGTACAACTTGTACCAGGTAACGACTCTGAGCAAGTTGTTCACACCTGTGCCTCTGTTACCAAGCAGTATAATTTTGTACCGGTCGAAAAACGGTGATGCTCTCTGGCTGGGAAGGTAACCGCAGGAATGGCGGAAAGTAATAACAGCCTACCACTGAGTTTATGGGTTTATGACTGTCACCTGCAAGCTGACTGTCTGCAGATTGGGATCAGCTCCGGCCCCTACGCTCGTATGAGTATGGATTACTTTTACTTTTACCTTACCTGGCACAACAGAATAATAAAGCTCTAGCTGTTTGTAGTTGGAATCACAGTTTCACACAACAGCAGATATATTTACAAGATGACAAAATTTACTGATTTGTTAAAGAAACATGGAGAATCAAAAGTCCATAGGCGTTTGCGAAGGAGAGAGTTCGGGACTGAAACCCATCACTGAGAATAAATATTTTTCACAACAAGAACTACAGTTTGGTACTACGGCATGTAAAATTATAAAAAAAAGTGTAAAGTTATATATCTGCTATTGCAAATATGGCAATATTTGTTTGCTAGATGATTTGTAAAAAGATTATAAATATACTGTGTCAACAGTTACCATAGCAAATTTTCGTCCGATGCACGTCCTGTGTCCCATTGAGAAAGGGAGGTAGCTGTACGAACTGCTGCATACAACATGATGCCACATTACAGTATATGTTACTATTTTCTAGCCAGCTAATGCTGGGGGTATTTAGCCAGTTGCTGTTGTGGCTGTTCTTACAGCAAAAACTAAAATTTGTAATTTTTTTCATTTCACTTTATTTGAATCAGGCAACATGGCCTACATAGCAGAAACGGACAAAATATACAAACATCTGCACACAAAACAAAGAGAAAAAATACACAGAATTACTACTGACAACAACTTCAGATAATTCCAGTGATAGCTCCAAGATCTGTATACTACTACTCTACTAGTATTAGCCGTATTATTGCAAATCAACGCCAAATCCACATGTTATTCCCACAAATCTAATACAATGACTAAAAAATACAAGTGTCCTTTCTTGAAAAAGCTTCTACAAATCTAGTTAAGAAGCCATTCTCACATTACTTCACAGCCTATGATGTTACAGCTACAACTTAAACAATATGTGACTGCTGCAAATGCTGCAACAGTTAAAAAATAAAAATTACTACAGTAACCAACCCGACATTTTCTGAGGAAAAACGTTCAGGTTGAAAGTCTTCTGGATCTGGAAAGTTGCTCTGCATGTGATGTATCACATAGAATGGAAACTACAACATCATCAATCATCATACGGAACTCGTAGCATCAGTTGCATCAGTGCACTCCGCAGCCGAGCAAATAGAATATAGACCACAAGATACGGCACACCCAAATGCAAACTAAAGTAGCGTGCTCAATAAGTAATTCTTCTTAGACCCCTATTACAACTGCAATAAAACATGCAACATGCAACTCTTGCAGCTGCAAGAAAAGCTATTACATCTGCAATAAAACTTGCAACAAATGCTGCAAGAAGTTGCACAACATTGCAGACCTCATTAGCATAATACTGCGCGCACAATTTTATTCATGAAGTTGCAAGTTGCAGCCAATCACAGCATAGCGTCCGACCGGCACACGGACCGGCCCATGGCTGCTGACGCACGCCTGCGTGGCTGTCTCACAGTCGCCGCGCACAGATTTTGAATTCCTATAGGCTATAGTGTCTAAAACTGTAGGATATGACCACTTTATTTCGATACAAGAGTCAGAATAATAAAAAAATAGGCTGAGATTTCACTAGGCCTACATGCTACA
>Ga0209671_1001383_pt1 | contig 20151 bp, 13 predicted proteins | sample WorMetHERISLAND2_2_FD_187401 | JGI IMG/M metagenome (GOLD analysis project Ga0209671, IMG submission 187401) | Marine gutless worms symbiont microbial communities from Max Planck institute for Marine Microbiology, Germany - Olavius geniculatus... | ecosystem: Host-associated > Annelida >...
GTGTAAAGGGGGCATACGGGAACCGCTGGCAAAGCGGCAGTGTATCCAATCACGGTTTTTTAGGTCACGTAGAACTAGGTCACTGTGGAAAACGCAACTATAGTTTGAAACGCGTAGGTGAAACCTACATTACAGTCTGACAAGCCCTTGGCGGAGGTGTGCGGGCTACGACTGCTTTTCTAGTTATAAGTTACTTGGTGCATAGACAATGCACTGCATGGTCAGTGTGCTAACTGCTTGATCTAGCCATTGCTGGTGTAACAGTATTGTCTTCAGTAATTGTTGACTGATGTTTTCTTATTGTGTATTATAGTTTTTAATATATGGTTTACTGGTTCCATTGACAATTGTCTGCTGTATTTAACATTTGAAATTGTTCAGCTTTATTACTCTGCTGGAGTATGCCGAAGAGGTTTTGTTCTGCAGCCATGTCATCATCTGCTTCAAAAAGAATCGTGCCGACCAAAGTCAGTCGTTCTCAGCATAACTTCCTGTTGTTTGTTTTCATCAGTACTAACAAGACTTTACTGCTTTGTGATTATTTCATCAGTTTGCTATAGCCATTTTGTGTCGTGGACATGGTCTCGTGGTCTTGAGACAGAAATTGCATTCTTGATCTTAAGTCTTGTTCGTCTCATTGTTTGTGCCACATAATGGTCTTGTTCTTATCTTGACATTGCATCATTCATTACAGGGGAGTTCGTCTAACATGCTTTTTGGTATCACCAACAGATATCAGAAGTGTATGTGGATCAATTTAGTTTCAGGTCTGGAATCGTCAGCATTTCCATGTGTAGACAGCATTGATCTTGATCTTTGTATGAGATGGTCATGCATTACATCAGTGATTGTGGTAACTGGTAGCAGAGTTACGGCACGCCCTAGCTTTGATACGTTTCTTACACGCGTTTTTATGGTTAGCTGACAAATAGTCGTGTTGGTTTGCATTGACAGAGTCGCTGGTGCGGACGTTCATGTTCCTTGGTTTCGTGCCTGTGGCACCCGGCACCCATCAGCTTGCAGTGTCTACGGACCTCATGTATCTGGCATACACCATGGACCACAGTGGTGACAACGAATGAAGTGACTACCACCATTCCTGATAGCTCCCAGTGGTGTCATGCTGCAGGGCAATTCCCCCCCCTGACAAAATTTTTGAAAGAATATTCTTTGTGAAGTGCAAAGTTGAAAGCTGTGAATCCCCCATTTCGAGGAATTTATGGGAGAAGATATTTAAGCACACATAAACTTTTTTGTCAGGAATTTGCATCTGTTTGCTGGAAAGTTGCAACTTCCCGGACTTTTTGGACCCACGATACCACTGATAGTTCCCTCTGCTGGCAGACAGTGTTCTGTCAACAGCGGCATATGATGGGATGGCTCTTGGCACACCAGCCCTGGAATATGCACACTGTATAATGTGGAACCTCATTTGCCCACTGTGTTTGCGGTGTACTTTATGGTGACTTATTTGCACTTTATATATTGTACACGGGTGTAGGGTAAAAAGATGTAGGAGATGCCTGGATCTCTGCTATAAGGCAAAGTATTTCATTCATGTCTTTGTTTTAGGCTGTTGCATGTACAAAAATGCAGTAGACTTGTTATTTGTTATAATACATTGAATATCGTTTGCAGTCCTCTTTTGCTTTTGTAAAATATAATTCTTTTTTGACATGGAATTTAGAATAAATGAGGGGGAATGAGTTCCATCTCTGGGAAAAAAGTGGGTCGGTATCCCCCTGCATCGCTGCCCTACTACACCCCTGGATGTGTATAACCAGGGTAGAATTTTTGGTTCCATTGTATTCTGACCGTTAGTTAAGCAACTGGTGGGTTTCTGACATTCCATGTTATGGCTCTGATGTAAACAGTTGTATGTAGTCTTAGCTTCTATCTCTATGCAGAAAGTTTTGCACAAAAAAGTTAAAATGTGGAAAGGCTGACAAAAAATTACTTCAGTAGTTGTAACTGCACGAGTTTATTGGCAGTTTGATAGAGATGTGCATTTCTTTTGGTTTTGTTCGTTATGAGTAGTGATGTTCGTGTTCATTAATTTAGTCACTGTTAAACTATATTCACAGTATTTCTTCTTTGGCTTTTTTCTGTTTGATCTCCATCATGTAACTTCATGTGTGTGAAAACTGAACATTGACGATATTTGTTTTCTGTTTGCTTTGGTTAAATCATTGCCGTGTTAGAAAAATTGTGATATTTACTTATAACAGTTATACTAGCACAGTTCCTGTTAAGAGGAACAACAGTGTAATTAAATTATACATACTGAGTTGGCTACGCATTTCAGAATTGCTGTCAACATGTCCTAAAATAAGAAATACTAGCTTTCAACTGGACAAATTTCTTAACGTTAAAGTATACGGATCTTGCATAATATTCAAAAATGAGTATCTGTGAATGGACAGTGTGTGTTGCAACTTGACCCAGAATGCATAAGTGCCCATGTATTTAGCTAATAAATGCAAATGTGCACCATGATGTGATCTTTGTATTATCATAAATTGACATCTTTTACATTATTTCACTGTTACATGCAAGACATGAAGAAGTACAGACAAAACAATTCCTATGCAGATATCGCCGAGAACCTTGCCTACCCTGTACTGAGATGTTAAACATCACTGTCAGTTCTCAAATCCTCAATAAGTACGGTAAGGCCTGTAGGCCTAGTAGATTTTTCTCCTGTGCAGCCAAATTTGTTAAGCCAGTAACCAACAGCAAGAGTGGCAGTGATAGTGTTTAAAATTGGTTAATGACTTCATATGTCTCCGTGAACTATTTTTTATGCTCAGGGTAACCACTCCAGTACTGTGGAATTCCCAAACATTCCCCCAACCATATCATGCTGCCACTGACGATTTTGCACAAGTTGTCCATGTAATAGCAAAATGTACTGCTAGTCTGCTAGAGCCCAAGTGATAAACAGTTTCCCTGACAAGCTTTCTTGTGACAACTGCCTCCTGACATTTCCAGACGTCACCCCGGAGGCTAGCAGTAGTGTTGAGGCTTCACTGAAATGATAAAAGACATCTGACAACAGCGACGATGCGGTCTGAATACAATAGGAACTCTGAATCAGGCAACGGTTGAACATGAAACACTGACCATTTGGTTGTACACTGTGTTCAGAAAAAAAACACCCACTGACGTTTTCTGTTATTTCTCTGTGAAAAACGTTTAGATTTGCACAAAATTTTCAGGGAATGTTTAGTGGAAAACAAGTATGCCAAAGGTAGAAGATATTTTTTGCTACCGATGACGTCATGTTAACGTCATATTTCCATGTTTGTTAATAATGGGTATTACCACTGAAGACAGATATTTGATAAAATGTTAAAACACGTCAATCGGTCATTATGTTAACTGGCCCCCAAAAAATGTGCTAATTCATCACGCAATTTTCCATTGTAAACTGTTTTCATGGTTTATCTTCTTCAAACTTGGCTGAGTGCGAGATCCTCAACCTTATTGATGTTGGCAGGCGTACGCACACTGCATCACTGCGTGGATGACCACTAGCCTGCTATCAGTAAAATGATTTGATGCTGGCGGTCATGTCAATTTTTTTATTATCTGTCCCACTGCTATAGCATAGCAAGGGACAGATTATAAAATCACTTGTATCTGTCAGTCTGTCTGTAAACACTCCTAGGGCCGCAATTTTGATGAAATTTTGCAGAGTGATTCGGGGCTTGAAAAGTAAGATCGAGTTTGGGATAAAAATCTGATAATTCCTTCCCCTATTTTACCCCAATTTTTTAAAAATTTGCATTATGGTCTATGGAGATTTCAAAGCAGTATAACTCGGATCCCGTAAAAGATAACTGGGCGCCATTTGCACCTACCCCCTGTTTTCGGGCCCGGGCTATCCGATGGTGTCATTTGAATTTCTCCCCTGCCGACCCCTGTTGCCATGGCAACAAGTTTTGGGACAAAAATTGACTACAACTCTGCCCTTGTGAAAAATAATTGTGCGCTGTTTTCACCTACACCCTTATTTTCGGGCCCAGGCTATCCGATGGTGTCATTTAAATTTCTCCCCTGCTGACTACTGTTGCCATGGCAACGAATTTTGGGACAAAATTGACTACAACTCGGTCCCCCTGAAAGATAATTGCGCCCTGTTTGCACATACCCCCCTTATACACAGCTGCTAGGCTATATAGCATGGCAATGGGACAGATACCTCGTTCCACAGAATGTATTTTTAGTTTAAAAGTTTCATTCCATCAATATTCCATTGTCTGTCCATTGTCCAGCAACGTGTAGCACAAACTTCTGGCTACATAACCCTTGCTGACTCGCAAACATTTTATCAGATGTCTGTCTTCAATGGCAAAAACCTATAATTTACAAACGCAGAAATATGACATCAGCATGACATCACCAGTAGCAAAGAATATCTAACTTTTCCACCAGTGAAATACTAGTTTCCTCCTAGACATTCCCTGAAAATTTTGTAAAAATCTGTCTGTTTTCCATAGAAATATATAAGAAAGTGGCTGTTTTTTTCTGAACACAGTGCAGAATGAACAATTCAGGAACTAAATTGAACCACAGGAACACATCCTTCAAATATTTCATTATAACTCTCATTAGAAGAGTGGCATGGAACTAGATCTTGAGTTAAGAAGAATTATGTTAGCTACTAAGAAGACTGTGACTGTTCAGTCTCGGTGGTCGTGGTCGGCAGTGGCGGATGCTCTAATACAAGGTCCAGAATGCCAAAATCCTTTGCCTCTGCCGGATTCATAAACTTGTCTCTTTCCATCGCTTGCTCTGACATTTCACAAATACACGTAACACATATTAAGAATGCCAACCATTTAGCAGCTTCATACTTTTCACAACTTGAAAACTAACAAAACAAAGTAACATTCGCTTAACTGGCCAGTTGTTCACACAACAGTGAGATGACCACGACTAGAAAAAAACTCGACTTGGTCAAACAGTAGCGAGCCTCACCGAATCAAATGAAAGCTACACCAGAGTTTTAAAAGATTTCAAATACTCAAAGATCTCAGCTTGGTCATATGAATGTTCCGAATAAGCACAATACATCAGTGTTAGGGACAGATGGAAAGACAACTTACAGGCAACAGAATGCTTGGCATTAAATTCGTCAAGCGGTGAAAACTTGATACTTTAAAATGACATACAGGGAAAAACAACTTCAGACAATAAAAACCTTCTAGTCATAATACTGATGACATTGTACCGATGCATTTCTTTGTGTTACCCCTTACGACTAGAAAGAATGGACAAAGCCAGTGCAACATGTGTCAGTCTAGATGCTCAAATAGTCGTGTTTATTCACTTAGTTGCAGTGAATGGTAATTAACAATACAGTGGACTAACCGACAACAGCCAGTGGCTGTTTGGTGTGCTTTACGTAGATGATGTTAATCTGATGCTTCAGCTTCAGGATTTCTTCTGCCTGGATCTGTATATCAGTTGCCTGACCCTAGACACAGACAGCATACATCTCATGGACACCACGCGAGACAAATACCACATCATGTGTAAAAAATTCCCGTGCTTCCAGTTGCCATCCATCGCAAAAAATCACACCCGTAAAATTTTTATCAAACTCATGAAAAATACTGGTAGAGTTTTTGCTTTCAGTGTAACTGAAACAAAACTGCTCATTCCTAGTCCGTTATGCTGCAGTATTTTTACATGCAAAAGCAGCTACTTCTTTAGCGCGTCTTCGCTATCGCAATTCAGTCTGTTCATCCTTCTGTCAGTCTGTCCATCTGTCACACGGGTGGATCAGCCAAAAACGGTGCAAGCTAGGATCACCAAATCTTCACTGTCGTCTGCCTGGAAGACTCTAGTTTCTGGATCCGTAAAGCTTTTCCATAAATTCCACAGGGGTCACCCTGAGCACTAAATGAGAGAAGAAGAAGAAAGAAGAAGATTCCGCATAGACCGAAGTCCGTTGCGTGGGAGCTCATCCCCTTTACAGCGCTTTGAGCCGACGAGGGCGAAGCCGGCGCGATGGCACACCTGCCCGCAGGCAGTCACCCACCGCAGTGCTACGCCTGATTAAGCTAGCATACTGCCTAGGTCGGCCGGATGGCCGGCTCAAGTTAACAGCCAGCGCCTTTAACCGACTGGGTCAGTATACTAGCAGTCCTGGCCACAGGGGCTACTGGTACGCAGAACTCGACGTTTCTTCCCTAGCGATGGGCGTGATCACCGCTAGTACTCATTTTACCATCCCATAGAGGGTAGAAGGCTGAGTCAACCTAGTTGGCTGGCTCCGTACTGTAGACAGTCACCCATCTAAGTACTAACCGGGCCCGGTGTAGAGTAACTTAGTTTCATCTGAAACGCTTTACCAACTACGCCACGCCACCAACCAAAAATGATAGAGGATAGGGAAAATTTGCAATTTAAGGCCAATAAGTCGCAGTACCTCTAGAATGGCGCGAGAAAGGGTCTAGGTTATTATTAATCCCTAAATACACGGGCTTTCGATTGCCACTGAAAGCAATGACCTTGGATGACCCTGAACATCAAAATAGGGGGTTTTATGGATTTCTTGACAATTTTGGGCTACAAGACACATTTCAAGAGCGAACTGCGCCAAATTCACTACAGATAGACCAAGACAAGCTGCATATGAAATTTTCAGCATTAAACGTAGATTTCAACGGTCCAAGTCTCGACCTTCTATGTTCTAGGAAACCTGCGCACGAGGGCATCAAAGAGCAGCACCCCCTAAAAGATGTTATTTAACCGTTGTTGGCATTTATATGCTGCCTACCACAACAAGCACTAGTGACGAGCTTTTTAGTCGTATCAACATCGATGACATTTTAAGACCCTGAACTCTAAAAATAAGGGGTTTTATTGTTTTTTTGCAATCTACGGCAGCGCCACGCACTTCAAGAGTGAATTGCGATGAAATGGCTGGACACAGACCAAAGCAATTTATGATGCTATAGGCTTTTGCACATCTCATGAGTAATGCATTAGCTCAAATTTCTTGTTGCTTTTAGAGTCCTCATGGGTATCATTCAGTGTGTCACTTGGTTTTTTCAAGTTGTTAAAATAACAATTAACGGAATGTCGTGAAACAAAATTATCCCCATCCTTATTTTTTGCCATAGTGCAATTGAAAGCACAGGAATTTTATGCTTTAATTACCCCACCCCACTAAAGAGAGATGTCATGTTTTGGGGCCTGTCTGTTTGCATCCAAGATGATTTGAGTAGTTGTGAACGGATGCTGATGAAACATCACAGAGGGGTGGAAACTGTAAAACTGTGGCCCATGGACCAACCATTCAGATTTTGGTGGTTGTCTGATTCAGGGTCCAGATCAATCACTACAATGAACAGCATCTATGCATACAGCTTAGGGTCTGAATCACATATACAATGGTCAATAACAGTATTAAGTCTGTTGTCTTCACCAGGAGGTAGCACAGCAGAGGTTTAAGATCTCTGATCAATTCCTGAATTTAATTATAATTCCAGTGCGATTACCCAGAATTGTATGTTATTGGAACAAAGAATACAGTACATAGTTGCAATCAGTGGCAACATGGTGGAGGGGGAAATGACACCCACTAAATTTTAGCCTGTTGCTGAATCCTCAACAAAAATTTTCTTCTAAAAATACTAAATTTGGAGCTGAAAATCCTTTTTTGGAAAAATTAGTGCAAAATTGCAATTCTAAGCACCAAACGTTTCTGTCCAAAATTTGCAGTACTGTTGTCTGTCCAAAACATTGCAACTTCCCCCAACATTTCTAATAAAGGATGCCGCTGGTTCCAATTTAAGCAGAACTAAACAACAGCTCACCACGGCATGTCCAGAAGGTTGGTGCATCATGATGCGAGAGTTTGGTAAGGAATGGCGCATGCCTGGACTGCCGGCTGTCAGCAACAGTGAGGCCATACTGGCTGCTTGGCCGACACACCACGTGGCCACTGGTGGCAAGACATACTGCATTGTGTCATAGATACCAAGACCCGCAGTTACTGACCCACCTTCAGAAACACACAACTTGTGGTTAATGACATAAGAAATATGTTGTCCAACATGTTATTATCTCCGCCAATGGAACAAAGTAAATTGGAGGAGATTATGAGATTAGTCAACCTGTCCGTCATTTTGTGTGTGTCTGTCTGTCTGTCTGTCTGTGTACACGAATTGGCAGAGATATGCACTCTTTAGATATGCACTCTAAAAAGCGCCTTCTAGTTTTTCATCCATCCGCAATTCACCCAAATTTTTGGTCCAAATTTCGTACAGCTGTTGAAAGGTATTTGATTTGCAAACCAACAAATATACCGTGACATCCAAGTCTATATGAAAAATGCAACATTTCTGTATATTACCGTAAACTTGATTGACTTTGCTTGCTTCTAACGTCTGCATTGTAATTTTGTACTTTGCAACCAGCAATATTTCTAGGCACCAGTTCTTTCAACCGAACAGTAAAAACAATACTGTAATATCAATGAATGTGAAAGAATCTAACAAACTTTTTCATTAATAGGTTGGCCATTTTTCATCCAAATTTCATCAAAAAATTCTGAATTTACACTAAGTAAATAAATGTTCTAAATATAAATAATCTAAATACAGCATCTGCTATTATTTTGTCATTAGCACTCCAATGTGGCAATTTTTGTTTACAATCACCACCATTTTCAGTAACTGTTGACAAGAAATGAAAATCATCACAGAATAAGAAAAGTTGAAACACATTTAAATGCGCAAGTACGAAAATTTTAGTTCAACATTAAGATAAGGCTTAAATCGTCAACAACACGTATGGCACATGTTGTCAATGTCACAATACCTGGGCTATTGATATACATGTGAATTGGCTTCTTGTTACTTTCTGACTGGAGGAATAACAACTGTGCAACAACAACACTGGAAAGCTCATCATTGATCTGTAAGTCAAACAGTACACACACGACTTAGGGCGAGTTGCACCAACGTCGTTCATGATCTTGGTTCAGCTGAACCTAGATCAAGAGTTGAACCGAGTTCACGCTGAATTATGTTGCACCAAGTTGAACTTGGATCAGCTGATCCCGTTCAGTTGAACGGCCGTGGTTATACCGTGGACGACTCTGATTGGTCAAGCCGTGCTCAGCCCGTAGGCCAACTACAGTGACGTCACAGTCACATGCGCTCATGCTAATGCTTACGAAACAGTCCAGCACCGATTGGCAGTAGTTTGTTCGAATTTAAGCTTCCCTGAAGTTATCACACAATTTTCGCATCAACAGTTGCATGATAAAGTTCCGAAGATACACATTTTATATTCCAATAGATATTCGTTAATTATTCTACGTCCGTTGTCAAGATAATATGTTTACCGTATACGGCATAGCAACGGCGCATCGGCACTCTAGAATGCCATTTATTTATCCACTAATTAATTTATCCAGCAAAAAGACCACAGAAAACAGATATAGCACAAATTTAACATATCCAGATCACAAGTATAATTGAATTTAACGTTTTATAAATCGATACGAATGAATTTTTGTTGCTGTGGTAAGGGTTCGATTGTATGTTTACTGTAGCAGCGAGACATCGCCACCGAAAAATGCGATATATTCATCTATTTGTTAATTTATCGAGCACAAAGAGAACATAAAACGAATATGGCGGAAATCTAACATATCCAGATCATCAGAATAATTGCATTAGATGTCTTATAATTTGACACGAGGAAGTTTTTTGGGCAGGATAAGATTCAAATCGGACAATTTTTTTATCTCAGAAAAAATTTGTTGCCTAGTGCGCATGCGTAACCGCAAGTTGAACCGAGATCAAAATTTGATCGGTGGTCAGATGGCAGTTCAGAATTGAACAGAGATCAACGCTTGAACCGCTTTGGTGCAACGCAATTTACGGCTGAACTAGGTTCAAATTCAGATTTGACCCGGGTTCAAAGTTGAACGACGTTGATGCAACGCGCCCTTAGTCAAATCTGGATTACATCATTTAAGAAACTGAACCCATGCTCTGTTGTTACAACCACGCGATTCCGTTCTGTTTACATTTACAGCTATTATTACTTTCAGACGGTCGTAAGTAAATTATTGTGCAATGTGTGTGTGTGTGTTTGCATTGCTAAAGGTGGTAACCTGGGAGAAGTTATCGCTGTCAACATGAGGAAGGGAACTGTACTGGGAATAGCAGACCTGGCACAGATCCTGATGCAAGTGTCCCAGGGACTCAAATTTATCCACGCCCAAGGACTGGTTCATCTAGACATCAAGCCAGGTGCATATTCAGTGTTGTCATTAAGTTAGGAAGTCGTCTAAAATGATCTCATTTTCCGGTGTTAATCTGACAGTTGTCTGTTGCTATCAGTTTTCATCGTCTGCTTCACGTTTTTATATTTACTGCATGAAAATTGAGTGCTAGTACTTAAGTTGATAGCACATGTCACATCTGTGAACAAGCATGATAAGTGTCAGTGAGGGATGGCTAGGCTGAGTTGACCTAGTGACTTGGTAGAATACAAAGACAGTATAAGTGCCTACCCCTGCGATCTCTGGGGTGTCTTAATGTATTATATGTTAAGTGGGACGTGAAACTCCTACTTACTTACTTACTTGATGAACTTTTGAGTTTGCTATTGTAGTTCGTTATGTTACAGTTTACTTGTGAAACATTTATGGCATATATGTAACCTAAATGTGATGTCATAGTGTTATTGGTTTGCGTTGTGAAAATGTCGCTGTATGAATTAAATTTGATGTTTTATTCTAAAGCAATGATTGTAAATTACAGGTTACACTCAATGCACAATTTTTCGCGTATATTTCTTAATTTCCAATACCAGCCTGCATGGGTTAATATGTTTTTTGTTTGTACCCACCTCTACGGCTTCTTTTTTGCTGTGAATGTATCTGGTTCGTTTTGATTACATGATAATGAAACATTGCTGCTTGGTGTATGCGTTTGCCTGCAGCTAATGTGTTCATTCACCATGAGACGTTGGACGATGCTCCAGTGGAAGGTGGTTTGGATGATGAAATGTCAGACTCAGAAGATGCAGCGCTACGACAGAAAGTCATTTACAAGATTGGTAAGTTGTACAGTTTGAATAGTGCCTCAGCCTATTTTGTTCATTAATTGCATGTTGTGTGGAATGAGCACACGTTTTGTCTGTGATTTTAGGATTTTAATGGTTAGTATTCAGGTAGGCAATTTACCATATTTATCATGAGTTAAACTTGGCTGTGTGAGTAGCTTTTATCATGGAAGCCAACAGATTCTAAGCATTATATTTGTTTCGTATTTTACTGACTGTGTTGAACTTTGCATTGCACAATGGTTATCAAGATAGGCATCTGTTTTGTCAAGAATGTTACTGCAAACTGTCGCAGGCATGAACAAGGGATCTTATAGACTTATTCAAGCCTTAAGAGTCTGATTATTTATTTATCGTAACGTTTGCATCATACACAAATTACGCAATAAAATCATTTACAATGATTAGGTAGAAAAAAGTGGAATAAAAAACGTACGAAAAAGAAAGCATTATGTTGACGAATGACTTATGGTGTTATTTGTGCCGTGTTTTGCACAGTATAATTAACGGTGCTGCTTGCATCGATGCAACGTCTTTTTTGCATAATTGGGCGACTTCACTATTTGACTTAGACTTTCGCTAAGCCAAAGCTAAAGCTAAATGTTGAAGTATTGACTTAGACCAAAACTTCGATCTAAGTACCTACTTAGACCAAACGTTCAAAATCACTTCACTTTTTGACTTAAATATGTACTTAGTCCGAAGCTTAGGCTCAGTGAATGGCTTAGCAAAAGTCCCAAGTCAAGTCGCCCATTGTGTTATATTTGTTGTGATTACTATATTTCATTTCTGTCAGCAAACGTGATAGAACACTGCCAATGTATGCTAACGATGGTTGATGTCCGTTGTCTGTGCTCGTCAGGTGACCTGGGTCATGTGACAGCTGCAGTGTCGCCATTGGTAGAGGAAGGTGACTGTCGCTATTTGCCGTTGGAAGTGCTACAAGAGAGCTATACGGATCTTCCAAAAGCGGACATTTTCTCGCTGGCGCTCACCATATATGAAGCGGTAGTTAGCTAGTTTGTTTTCCTGTTTCAGTTTTGTAAATTCAGTTACACCAACTGCTGGTGCAGTGTGTATTTGTCATGACCTTTTGACCTTTCCTGATACCAGTAATGAATTGATGTTTGTAATGTGTATCTGAACTAGAATTTTTTAGCAGAACTCAGTGTGAGAATGCTTAGCGTCAAAAGTCTGTGTGTCTTGGTCCAAGACTGCTGATTCATTGAGCCTTTGATTAGAAATGTGGTGAAGTGAATGTCATCTATCCAACAATCCTCAACGGATCTCGTTAAAATTTGGTTGCAATTGCTTTCATGTAAGGGTCGTCTTTTCCACCAATTTTGGTCTTGGTTTTTACATACAGGCAGTCAAGTTATGGTGCATAATGTGTAGGGATTGGTATTATTTACAGTTTCATGTTTGTTGCCTGTATATTGTATAATTGCCGTCCTCCGTGAATTGACAAGTGAAATGATGAAAGAATTCATTCTGTATCATGAGTTCATTTAAACCTTAATGATATGCTTGGTTTGTATCTTGTGTTGTCGGGCTAAATTTAAGCTGATATAAAAACACCTCGTTTCTGTAGAAATGTCAAAGAATAGACTTTCGCAGACTCAAAATTAAAGCTTCTGATGTGATATTGACAGGCTGATGCAGTTGATTACATTAGATGATCAGCAAGATGACACCTTGCCAAGAATTTCGTGCCAATATGTTCACGTTGTCTTCTGCAAATGGGTGAAATATGACTGTTATTTATCGTATTTTTTTTATTAATTATATCTGTAATCTGGTGTCTTTGTACAGGGAAGCAGCACAGTGCTGCCTAAGAACGGTCCGTTCTGGCACGAGATTCGAGAGGTCGCTTTGCCCGACATTTCGCATGTCACAACAGAGTTTGACTCTCTTCTTAAGGTAATCACTGTGCACTGTTATACAAATAGTGACCTACATCGAGGTCACCATTCAAAATTCCTGACCAGACATTTGTAAAAATGTTGCCCGAGATTGAAGATCAAGGCCAGCATTTTACGAACTGAGAGGAGGGAATTGTCAGTGATGATCGAAATGCCAGTCTCTGTTTGTTTTGTTATACCTCAAAGCAAAATTTATGGTATTTTGCGCTCTATTTGGATAAAGTAAACATGGTTATCTGCTGATAATGTATAACGTACGGGACGGTTAAGCCACAGACATGGATTCGGCGTTGGCATGGTTATAGACGTATCGAACGTTAATGAGGCGTGATCTTCTTCGGCGTGATGATGACGCCAATCAAAATTGTCAATAGTACCTCAATGGAGGGCACTGCGTCATTGCTGAGGAGGTGACTATGGTGTGTTTATTAGCGTCACATGGTGCGATTTGGACCAATCGCGTGCAGGTATTTTGCGTTGAGGTATAATAATGACTGATAATATACATGCATCAATCTGCATAGTACGTCAGCTTTGTTGTTACTGATTCATTTGTTATTTATAATGGTTTAGTTTATTTGTGCTCACTGCTCGTACAAAACAGTTATATCTGCAAGTTTCTTAAAGCGTGACTGATTCTTGGCACTTGCTTTGTGCCTGCTCTGTGAACTGACTTTCACTAAATCAAGCATCGTGCATGATGTTTGATATCTAGGCAGTTAGGAATGTGGTAATATTTATTGTTTAATTGCCTAGTTATTGAGAATCATTGAAAATTGATGTGAAAAAACATACTCGATACTTCGATGGTTTCGTCGTGACTTTTGGGAAGTATTTCTCTGAGACAGTACAGTCCTTATAGTTGGAGACAACACGCTGTCATCGCAGTGTCATGCATTTTACGTGCTGGGTATCGGAAGCACGCATGAAGCCTACAGTACACGAAGCAGACATGAAGCAAAGATTAAACAAACAGGAAGCAAACTTATAGCCATGTCGTGCACGTGTATTTTGATTATGTTTGCTTCATGTATGCTTCCTCGTATAAACGGCGTATAACTGTTACACATTGTATCTGTGGCTGTTGTGCAGTTGATGGCAAACATTGATCCAAAGCTCCGCCCGTCGGCTGCGTCACTGACGCACCATTCCATTCTCTGCCCCTTCCGTCGCAAGTCTCGAGCCCAACTTTGCCGCGAACTTAACGAAGAGAAGATGAAGAACCAGCTTCTGTCTCGGTGAGTTGCATGTGAAAGTTAGGGTGGGAACATCGATCATTGTGTGATAACTGTCGAGTGTGTTTTATGACTTTCTTAATGTTATGGTATGCCACTTCATCGTATACCCTTACTAAAATGCGAGTACCGGTAGTTAGTATTTTCAAATTTTTCTTCAGTTGCGTAAGCAATATGACAGTTTTGATTCTTGTATGCTGTTTTTAACCAACCCTTTTCTTGGAATATTGTGGGTTATCTTATATTTTAGGAGTTCTTGTGGCATACTTTGACTGGTGATTTGTAGCAGCTGTGGAGATTCATTGGTAATATTGTGATCGGTTGATCCTGAAATAAATCGATCATCAGAGGCTCTGATTGCAGGGCTTGGCTTGATGATGTAACTAGCGTGCTGAACTTATAACTCTTGTGGTTGCAAGTTCGACTTTGGACTGGGGCTCTGCCACTTAATGATCTTGCGCAAGTTGTTCACACACATGTGCCTCTGTGCACCAAACAGTACAGATTTTTACCGGCTTCATCGCCGGGAAGGTTATGGCAGTTATATGCGGAGATCTGGCCCTCTTTCTATAAGGCAGGGATGCATTCACCTGTGTCGGGTGGCAGGTAGTGCTGTGTGGTCCCATACGTCATGTGAGGCGTCTGCACACATGGCACTGCTGGCTCTGGGTCTTGGAAACGGAGATGAGCATCACTCGCATCAGTCACAGGGCTGCAACAAAGCGCTGTTGGCTATTGCCGATTTAATATCTAACCTTTTAAACATATGGCCATGGTGCTAATAGGTTTCGCAGCCGAATCACGTGCCGGTGTTGATGTGACATTCAGTGCAGTGTGAATATTTTGTGTTGTTGGTTGCAGAGAGCTGGTGGAGTTCCAGAAGTCAGCGGGTGACGTGTCGCGTCAGGAGCCGTTATCGTCGACGGGCGGAGTAAAACGACTTCTCGGCCGAGCTTGCACTCGCAGCATGAGTCTGACTGTCTTTTGACATCACTTCGTCGGCCCCATTTTGTCCCCATATATTTGGTGTTTTCTTGGGGTGACCGCTTGTCTCGGAAACTGAAAATATTGGGAGTTTAAAGAAAAGCCAGGGGAAGAAGTTTTGTCAGGGGAAGCTGTTGGTTCTTATCCTGGGGCAGGAGTTGGAACACTTAATGTTGTTACTGGTAACGTAGTAATAGCGTGAATTTTTTTTATCAATTGCCTTGTGTTATTTTGCTGTTACGCTTGACTGCGTTTTATTATTAAATTGTCAGAATGCATTGTGCTTGTAACTGCAACAGTATGGACCAGTGCCATTTGTAGTGTCAGAATTCCACTTTGCTAGATTTTGGTCACAGTTTTTAAATATTTTTTTTTGATCATTGTGTGATTGTTATTAAGTTTTTAACATTTTATAGTGTGTCTGTATGTGGACAAAAAGTGTCTGGAATTCTATGCAAAATATTCACTTTGTGTCACATGTAGGATATTTCATACTTTTTATGTTCCTGAATTTTTTGCATGATACCTGCATGACATGCTGATTATAAACAACACATTTTCATATCATATCTATATGTAGACACTAAGGATGTGACGAAGTGAAAAAAATATTTGCGCGAGTCATATGCGAGTATTAACTTACTATTCGTTGGATAACGAATGTGAGTACTTATTCGGCCTCAGAAAAACTTTACTATACCAGTGTTCTTAAAGCTCAATCAAGTTGAATAAACTGAGATATTTGCATCTGCCAGAAACACTCCCTACTATTTGTTGAATATAGCCCAAATTCCATTACGCGACTTTCACCGAAACTTCCCCGTGAGGAAAGTCATGGACACAAAATCATGAAAGTCGCGAACACAAATGGTGGAAAATCATGAAGTTTCGGTCAAAGTCGCCGATACAAATCACGAAAGTCGCGGACACAAACCATCTCGACATGTCGAGATGTTTGCAACAAAGTCGGTGACAAACCCGTTTGTGTCGCTCTAATGGAATTTAGCCCATTACAATGCACAGAGAAAGTCGGCGGCAAAGTTTGGAACAAGTTCTTGACAAAGTCGCAGACTTGTCACGGACACAAATCATGAAAGTCTGCGACGTGATTTGTGTTGCAGACTTTCATGATTTGTGTCCGCAACTTTGTCGGGAACTTGTCCCGGACTTTGTCACAAAATCGGCGTAATGGAATTTGGGCTTAACGAATAGCCGAAAAGTGGTTAATATTCGCATGTCATCGAATACAAAGTTTGTCACTTCCGTGTAGACACAGTTGTTATTTGATTAGTGCGGCCACGGTTAATTCAGCTGTTTTTTAATAGTAGTTCTATGTAGCTGACGAGTTTCTGTACTCTGTTTTTAGTTGGCACTGCTGGTTTTGATAAGACTTCATAAAATGTTTTGCTTGCGGAATTTTATAGCTGCATTATTAGTCAGATTTTAGTAGACATACTCTTAGCAGTCAGCATTGTTATATGTGATTACGTGCATAGGTTATCATTAGTTGCCTGTCTTCTCAGTTCAGAGCTGTATATTGGTGTTTTGACAGTTTTGTATGCAAGTTAAAATCACTTGCTAGTAATTCTGGTAATCAGCCACAAGTAAATTGCTGTCATAGTATGATTTTTAATCAGAGCTTACAACATCAATCGTTAACATTTTCGTTATAAAGTTATGCCGATGAAGTTGTTGTTAAGTAGATTCGATGACATGCTGAAAATTTTATCAATTATCTCTTATTCTGCAAGTTATCATTTGTGTCTGTCATGACGCTATGTTGAAAGTGCTTGTTAATTACCCAGTGCATCTATGAGTTCTTGTAGTTCAATGACCAAAAAATTTGCTGGTCAAGTCCATGCACCGTGGTTCCTACAGTTTGGGGGGGAAGTCTGGGAAAAATCAGCGGATAGGGAAAGTCAGGAAAAACTCAGAGGGTCAAGGAGTTTAAAAGTAGCAGGGTGCAAAAGTTAACAAAGAATGGAGAAAAAAATTCTGAACTGTCCTGCTCGCTTCGCTCACAGGTTATTTATACCTTTATCTTTAAATTTGTTCCACCACCCTTGTTTCCAGTGTGAGTGCAAGTGATCAAAAACTGACATTGGTATTTTGTGTGAACAAATCAGTCAGAAAAACAATTGATTTTGTCCTGGAAAGTCAGGGAAAATAAATTCTGTCGAGTAGTAGGAACCATGCTGCACTTTGGCAATTATCGTCGTTAGATAACGAATCAAAATTTATTGATAATTCTTGTACAGTTAACTATTGACACAAAATTTTTCGTATGTTAGCAGCTCTATACAATGTTTAACCTGCTGAACTGAAGTTGATAAACTGAGTAAAACAGTACATGGGGTTATTGTTCACTTGTAGTAGCAATACAGTGCATCCAAAAGCACTGTGTTTTTGCATTGGCATTAATGCTGACTGTTGTGTTTTTAGCGTTTCCCGGCACATTGCACTGTTTGTTAGTCAGACTGAGCCTAGTTAGTGGATCACGTTTTTTTGACGTTTTGTTTTCATTTTCCACCTTTGCATTTATAAACACTTTCGTTGGTGCACACGGTTGAATTGTCTATTTCATGTGATATATTGCTTGTAATTGAATTGTTAACATTTGGTATGCTGCATGCATGTGTACTGAATATTGCATGATTAAATGATAAAGTGGATTTATTGCATTTTGATTCGTGTTAGCACATCACGCCAGCACTGGCATAGTTTCAAGTCAGTGGGTATACTGGCCACTGTGATATTATGTACAGTGTGTTCAGCAAAAGACACTTACTCACGTTTTGTTTTATATCTCTGTGGAAAATGTTTATATTTCTACCAAATTTTCATTAAATGTTTAGAAGTAAACAAGCATTCCATTGGTAAAATAGTTAAGTATTCTTTGCTACCGGTGACATCATGCTGATGTCATATTTCCATGTGTGTTAACTATGGGTTTTATCGTCAAAAGCAAACCTTTGATAAAATGTTTGCGAGTCAGCAAGGGTTATAGAGCAGCAAATTTGTGCAAGATGTTTCCGGACAATACACAGACAATTGAATATTAATGAAATAAAATGTTTAAATACAAAAATTTAAATGACCAGCAGTATCAAGTCGTTTTAATTGATAGCGGACAAGTGGTCATCCATGCAATGCGCATACGCCTGCCAACATAAGCAAAGTTGAGAATCTCACATTCAGCCAAGAAGATAAACCATGAAAAGCAGGTCACAACAGAAAATTGTATGATGGATTAGCATATTTTTGGGTTCAGTAGGTACGATGACCAATTGGTGTGTTTTAACATTTCACTAATGCCTCAATGGTAAAACTATCTACAAACGCAAATATGGGGTCATTGGTAGCAAAGGATATCTTCAGATGTGGAACACTTGTTTTCTCCTAAACATTCCCTGAAAATTTTGCAGAAATCTGCACATTTTCTATGGAGATAGAAAAGAAAACGTGAGTGGGTGTTTTTTCTGAACACGGTGTAAATTATAGTAAGTATATTCATGAAGGATATAGTACACTGTGTCCCAAAAAATGTCCCATCATGTGATTGTCGATATCTTTACCAAATATTAACAGATTTTTAAACTTCTTTCACTGTTGCATTCTATGGACAATTAACAATTTAATGATTATTGAATATCCTGCCACACGTTAACTGTGTCTCTACACTACCTTATGAAATATAAATGCAACAAAAACTAACAATAATAGACAGCCAGCACGTTGGTAAACAAAATACACAGTTTCCAAGTAAAAATGCAGTGAATGATCTGTATGATGCTACGCTTTGTTCGGTTCATTTCTTTGGATATTCGGCGTATTGAACGATATGTTTGTTTCTGGCCTTTGTACATGATGTTTCATTAAAAGGGCACCCTTTTTGTTTCTTTTATAACTCAGTCGAATGATGATCAATTTGCATGAAATTTTTACTAGATGTAGCTGAAGAAATACAATACAATACAATTAACATTATTTCAACAAAATGTGGCTGTTAGTTAAATATTCTTCGCTAGTCATAATGTAATGCTGATGTCATAATGTGTCATGCGTATAAACTGGCTTGTCTCAGCTGGTTCTGTCTATAGCTACCCTGCTTTGATGGTGAATTTTATCCGGTTTACTGGTGAAAAATGTTCATCGTATCAGCACTTAGCAACATGGAAGCATAAAATCGGGTGTCTCGCAATCCAAAAACTCATCCATCTCATAAGCGGAGTGTGCTGGTGCACTGTCTTGCTGAAAGGTGTAAAAGTTAAACTATCCCCACAAGTGTGTGAAAGTGATTGTTTTAGTCATTTTGTGGCTATAGTGCTAAAATTTTAAGTTTGTCATCGATAAACCAGATAAAGTTCGCCATCTATGCAGGGCAGCTATTCAGCAAGTCTGTCAGCACCAGTTGCAACAAGCCAGTTTGTACTCGCAGCACACTATGACGTCAGCATTACGTCATGACTCGCAAAGCACATTTAACTCTCAGCCATAGTTTGTCCAAATATTTCGAATTAGTATTTCTTCAGCAACATCGGCTAAAAATTTCGTGTAAATTGGTCATCATTTGACTGAATTATGAAAGAAAGAAAAAGGGTGCCTTTTTATGAAACACCGTGTAATTTAGGAAGCCTACCATTTCATCCACAGTAATCACGTTCATTCCAGTACGTGTATGCCGGTCTCAAGCCTGTGGTCGGTGCTGCATGTTCTCCAAATCTTTGTTAATAACATTCCCACTCTTTCCCTGTTGCAGTTTATGCTCAAAAATTCTGCTAGTATTCTCCAAAAACTGTATTTTTGAACCAGTACAAGTTCTTAATCAGAGCCTTGTCTCCACTGCTAAATGGCAGATTACATCACCAGTATACTGTCAATACATTAAAAAGTATTATTTACAACAATAT
>Ga0209671_1001384_pt1 | contig 20151 bp, 10 predicted proteins | sample WorMetHERISLAND2_2_FD_187401 | JGI IMG/M metagenome (GOLD analysis project Ga0209671, IMG submission 187401) | Marine gutless worms symbiont microbial communities from Max Planck institute for Marine Microbiology, Germany - Olavius geniculatus... | ecosystem: Host-associated > Annelida >...
AACCCCAGTCAGCTGTACCAAGGTCTCCACCTTCCGTAACCCATGTAAATGAGTTACTACTCATTTTACCGTCCCATGGAGGGTAGAAGGCTGAGTCGACCGAGCTGGCAGGCTTCGCACCGAGATGGTTTAACTGCCCGCAGGCAGTCACCCATCGCAGTACTAACCGGGCCCGGTGTAGAGTAACTTCGTTTCAGCCGAAATGCACTACCAACTACGCTACACCACCAACCGTGATACGCCGACTTGCAAAATGCGTGATATATGCTGTAACTTCACATATAAATGGCATCCCCAGCTAGCAGAGCACAGTTCAATGGCAGACATTGAAACTCTGCTGGCCTGGCAATTGCAGAACCAACATACACAAACATAGAATGAACGACAACAGAAAAGGACCTTTTGTACCTTGTACGAGGGTTGTTCAATAAATAAGTTTACAAAATGGCACCATTTTATTAATCCTTAAAGTAGAAAAATCTTAAATATTACATTTTGCGGGAATTTTCACTGAGTATTAGCTGAGAGTTTTATTACGATGATGACACTGTGAAGTCATTTATAAACATTAAGTACGGCGACGTTGCCACTGAAATCTTCCCGTAACAAAAAGCGTGCTGTGATTGTTTTTTTTTGTGAAAAAAGACAATGTCTAAAAGAACTCGGATGGTATGTTGAGAAGTGAAATGCTAATGTTTAACATCTGAAGAGGAGACATTGATTTAAGTTTATTCGTCTTTTTTCTCACTCGTGTATGCTGTATGACATTTTTGCCACTTGCTAGTGGTGTTAGATTACTGGTGGGGAAAATAATACAGAAACATACTGTGTTCTATCAACAGGTGACTGACGTCACAATAATGATGTCATCATCCACAAAATTTCCACATATGTTCAAAAAGAAATTTCCTACAAAAAGTATATTCGGGATTTTTCCTGTTTTAAGAATTAATGGAGTGGCGCCATTTTGTAAACTTCTTTATCGGATGACCCTTGTATTAATCAAATCATCGACAAACTATTCATACTATGGACTATTTGTTCCATTATTGGACTATTTGTACCATTTATTTTTATCAGGTATACAACAATAACACTGGTCAGAATCTGCCCCAAAATGAGCAACAGTTTTAAAAGACGGAATCTAGTACAAGATGTAGTCAAATCAATCACAAGCCTAAACTACAAATCCTATAATATTAACATTATATTAATTATTATTATTATTATATTAACACACATACATGCATCCATAGCTAGGAAAAGTACATGCGTATCCTAGCCAGTGATCAAAAAACTGTGATCTCAAAGACAATAATGTGGTGCTTAGCTGCATCAATAGTTACTAGTTAGTAAAAGTACATGGCACAAATGGTGCAAATAGACCAGCAATGGTACAAATAGTCAACGGTACAAAAAGTCCAGAATTCCTTATAAAAACTCTGCCAACAACTGCACAGCAAACATATACAAACATGAAAAGAATGACAGCAGCAGAGAACATGCTGGAAAATATCTTCCTGGCTGCCATTTCAATTACAGCTGACGGCGTTTTTTCGGCTGAGTGAAGTGGGTTGAACGTCGCCGCCGACGGCGAGGCTTTAAACTGCTGCGACAGTCCCGCCACGACAGCTGGAAATCCCTGGAAATTATGCACAAATTAAAGGTTAGAAGTGGGGGTGTTATAGATATTTATGGGAGGCCCATCTTCAGAGTTCAGAGTAATGGGATCACACAGTGTTATCTGCCACCTGACACAAACGGATGCACCCCGCCTTAACCCCAGCCAGATAGGCTGGTACTCGACTTACCTACCCTGGACGGATGAAAGACTGAGTTGACCTAAGCGGCTGGTTATATACCAAAATGGTTTACCTGCCTGCAGGCAGTCACCCATACAAGTACTAACCCAGCCCAGCGTAGAGCAACTTTGCTGATCAGACACAACGCGTTACTGCTACGCCAGGCCACCAACCCAATACCAGTATATAAACATGCTTCTAACTCAACATAGACTTTGCATACTTCAATCCCATGTCAATATCAATTTCAAAGACAATCTGCATTGGTCTTAATCTTGGTCTGCCAGTCTTAAATGTAAACCACATGAACTCCGTAACTGATCAACTGTAAGAAAACGTTATTTTACTAATAAAACAGCAAATATAAATGTACAAAACATCAGTTTATACACTTGCTAACGGCAACATTTAAGGACTTGCACATCGAAAACAGCAAAATTTACAAAAGGTGATATTATTCAGCAGTACATTAACATGCAGTCAGTGTGATGAGGGCAATATCACCTTTTGTAATTTTTGCTGTTTTTGATGTGCAAGTCCTTAAATGTTGCCATAAACAAGTGTATAAACTGATCTTTTGTACATTGTTTGTTCTCAACTAAGTACACACTAGGTCATGATGTAGACAAAATGGATTCTTCTCCAAATGAATTTTTAAATCCGCCAAGGAGGTAATGTTTTTGCCGGTTTTTGTCTGCCTGTCTGTCTGTGAGTCCACAAGATAACTCGAAAAGTTGTGGACAGATCTTTCTGAAATTTTGAGGGTATGTCGAGCATGGCATAAGCTACAGGTGATTCAATTTGGGGGGCAATCAGGCAGGAATCCTGCATTCTGGATCACTTTGAAATTTTCCTTACCATTGCATTAAAGGGGGCATAAGGGAACCGCTGGCAAAGCGAAGACGGTGACGTCACCTGGCGAATAGCTTTGCCTTGGCAGAGGTACCTGCGGGCTATGACTGCTTTGTAGTTTAGAAATAACTTTGTTAGCCATAATTACACCGGTAATAATTAATATTTAATTCACCGATATCGTTAGACAATAATTAACACAGAGAAAAAACATGGCAGCAGCACAAAAAAGAAAAATATTTTTGTACTACACCCTTCGTTTGAAGGAGTATATTGCATTTTTTGCTACCCGCTGACCGTACAGTGCACAGTTTGCTAAATTACACCATTCACTACAGCACCTCGTGGTTACTGCTATAAAGTAAAATAGTTTGAGATGTACCTCTGTGCTAGTCGAGGGATTGGGTGACCAAATGCATACGCCACATTATTGTCTTCGACCAGCTCAATATATGACACTGCAATTATACAACTAACATAGTAAGTAAGTAAAGTGTAAATTTATATAGCGCATACTCAAGAAGATCTCTAATGCACATACTAATGACCACGCAACTACTTGGTCTTCGAAAAAACACAACTCTTCGCACAATCACAAAACAATCAGCGACTATCATCGCTTTTTTCTTAAACTGCCAACCTTCTTTCGGAAAATTTCAACCTAAAATCCACAAATCTGAGTGCAGTAGCAAGACATTTTCCAGTGCACTATCAATACCAATAACACTACTATTGTTTTTTTCTTAAATAGCCACTCCTTTTTTGAGAAAGTTTAAGTTCAAATCCACTCAACAGAATGTCGTCACAACCCTTTTCCTTGAAAGTTTTGTCACTACTGGTCAGGCATCAGAAAAGAAACCAGTCTGTTCCGCAGAAAAATATACATGTACATACTGACGTGTTGTAAAAATAAAAGCATCACGTAAATGAGTAAAACTGAATACACAAAGTCAAGGCAAAAAGAAAACCACCTATAGTCAACTCAACTCAACTCGGGTTTAATAAAAACGATAGCCGATGGCTAAAAAATATACAAACATAAAAGTAGCAACTACACAGAGCATACAAAATACAAAATAGTCCACACTCAACACTCCTTCAAGTCCGGTTCACATCCACATATATATTTCTACATACACCAAAACAGAGCACACACTGTTGTATATGTCAACACTCAACAGTGCCCTCTCGCAGCTCTGTGAGGGGTGGTGCTTATCTGTTTTGAAAGCCCTGGGCCGGAAATGAGTGCCAACATAACTCATCTTTTCAAAGGTGGATGGCCAGACCTCTCCCATATACTGTTGCTACCTTCCTATGGTTAGAAAAAGAAGAAAAGAAGATTTCGCATAGGTACTAGGCAGCGAAGCTGAACTAGGCCCGTTGCATGGGAGCTCATCCCCATGATGGCACTTTGAGCCTGCGAGGGCAGAGCGCAATTAAGCCAGCATACAGCCCAAGTCGGCCAGAGACCGACTGGATCGGTATGCTTGCAGTCCTGGCCACAGGGCCTACTGTTGCGCAGAACTCGCAGTTCTTCCCTAGCGATGGCCTTGACCACCGCCAGTACTCATTTTACCATCCCACAAAGGGTAGAAGGCTGAGTCGACCTAGCTGGCTGGCTCCGTACTGTAGACAGTTACCCATCTAAGTACTAACCGGGCCCGGCGTAGAGTAACTTCGTTTCATCCGAGACGCGTTACCAACTACGCCACGCCACCAACTATGGTGGTTAGCCTGGTACCAAATTATACTGTTTGGTGACAGAGGCACATGCGTGTGAACAACTTGCCCAGAGTTGTTATCTGGCAGTGCAGTGCACCAGGGCGGAAGTCAAACGAGTGACATCACTAGATCACTAGACTACCAAAGTCATACATGAAATGCTGAGATGAATCAACAACAAGTTGCGGAGCTCATAACCGGCAAAAGTCCAAGTAAATTCCTAACCACAGATCAGCACATTGTATAGCCAACTGGCACCACAGAATATTTACATAAAGATGCAAGTAACTTTAAAAAAGATAAGACAACTCTGCCAAACCCAAAATCAATGAAAAAGCAAGGGAATCTTAACAGATTACGTTACCATCATCAACATCGGGAGATGAGCTGCAATGTGAAAGAGATCTGGTAGTGCTGTGTGTGCCGTTTGCCTGAGGGTCGTCACGTCGAAGATGTTCATAGACACTTAGCTCACGCTGGCGCTGTAGGTCCCAACGTTTACGCCGTTTTTCGTCCACCTCTAGGCGCTGGTGACGCTTTTCGTACGCTTCATCCGTCAGGTCCTGCAGCCAGCAACATCATTATAAAAACTTACAGTGCGCCATTTACAACAAAAGAGGACTGCAGCGCATTAGAACGTCAGTGTGTGAATGCGTAAATCCATGAATTAAAAGCAAAGTTCAAGTAGTAGATCTTACGCTGATGCTTGAAGCTATCAAAAAAAGCCAAGATGCAGTCGGCCACATGCAAAACTGTCTGTGGCTGTATCATATCTAACTACTGTTAACTACTGGGCGGTAGGCGTAATGTAGTGGTAACGCGTCTGATCCGATCAGCGAAGTTACTGTACGCCGGGCCTGGTTAATACTGCGATGGGTGACTGCCTGTGGGCAGGTAAACCATCTCGGGATGTAACCAACCGCCTAGGTCAACTCAGCCTTCCATCCCTCCGGGGTAGGTAAATCGAGTACCGGCCTATCAGGCTGGGGTTAGAGCTGGGCGCGTTCACCTCTGTCGGGTGGCAGGTAACACTGCGTGATCCCATATGACAAGTGACGCTCCGTAGCTCTGAGATGGGTTCGCTCATTAGGAGCTATGTGCGACCTTTAACCTTTAACTTTAACTGTTAACATCAAAAGAGCTTTCCCAATTAAATTCTCTTTTGAATAAACCACCACTGCTGTAGCGACCACGACTAATACCACTACTGATATACTACTATTAGGCCTACTGATACAAATATCGCTAGCTGCAACTTTGAGCAGTCTATTTCTATTTAACTAATCAAATTTTCCTTCAGTTTTTCCAAAGTTTGGCCCCAGTCCTCTAACCATATATTTACGGCTGGTTAGCTAGGCCAGCTTGGAGATGATTATAGTGGTTATGACTAGACACAGTTCAGAACAGTCAAAAAAAAAATGTCTGCATTGCAGGCTATCCAGTACACAACATCAGAGGGGTCAAGTAAACTCCAACAGGGTCCCATTGCTGAAGTGACTACAAGCCTAACTGATGACAAAACGATAGTTATATCTACACCGTGTCTAGAAAAAAAGTCTACGGTTTTTCAAAACATATGTTTAATTTTTGTTAAAGATATTAACCGAAACACTGTTAGCTTTTTCACCTCTGATAAAATAGAAACAGCACTTTTTGATGACGTTATAATTATGTCAGCTCTACGTAGTGACATGGCAATATAAAAAGAAAATATGTCAACAGTTTAATAAAGTGAATACTCAGGACGACTCGTGCCTAAAATTATGAAAATAGGTTAAAAAAGCAACATGCAACCGACAATATACTGATAGTCCACTTTGCCCGAATACTGACGCCACTTTACTCTTCGTTTTCTTACTTTACTCCAAACCAAAATAAACAGAAATGCAAAAAATAGGTTTTTTAAGCTGTAGCTGTCTTAGTTGTCATCAACAGTGACAAAACTCGCTGTTAACCAACTTTTGAGTCAACAACTTTATTACAAATGTACAGTATCGCGACACAAACGCATGCTGTAGAAATGACGCTGCCTGCTTATAACGACTACTGCACAACGACGTTCCCGTACTGCACGTGACGGCCATACTTTAACATGGCAAAAAGCAAAAATGAGTTAAAAATTTTGAAAAAAGCAATTTATTTCTATGCCAAATAACTCTGAAGTTTTTTACTGCAATTTTCTTTCATAATTTTTCCAGTTTTCATATTGCAGAGGCTCATTTGAACATTATATTTCTGCAAAAAATGTCATTTTCCATGACGTCACGATTAAATTAGCTATATAGTTAATGAAAAATAAATTTTTAAAATAAGTTTCAAATGCTTTCACTGCAAATCATCGTAATAATGCCTGCCAAAAATTATGAAAGCAAGTTTAAATTTGTTGAAGTTATTCAGAAAAAAGTGTAGACTCTTTTTTCCGGACACAGCGTAAATATGTTAAAAAGTTAATAGAGACCGTCACTGCACCTCTGTTCCTTCCATCACATATCTTCGAGTAACATCAACAATACGCCACCCTGGAACTGAAACAGACAAATATATACACTCCGTCTCAAAAAAACATCCCCGACATTTTCGACTGTAACTTGAAAACCAATTATCAGATTTTGGCAATTTTTGGCACGAGAACTCCCGACACAACTTGTCATCAAATGACCATTCAGTTTCCCACCTCACCCAACGTTTACTTCTGCACTACCTGGGGAAAACACAACCAGTGAAATATCACTTTTTATCCAATGCGATATGATTGCTTAATTAACATAACACGTAAAAACACATTTTGTTCACATTTCTGACACTGTGGCTGACATTTCATCCAGTTGTCCATTTTTCAACTGCCTACAGTAAAACTGCTTGAAGTGTTGGCCCACTATGCGAACACAGGCAAGGAGACACTTTCTCCATTCATTGACAGCAGCATCGATAAAGTTCTGCTCCATACCAATCCAGGCTGTACTAGTCACTTCTTGACTTCACAAACATTCCTAAACTTCATCTGGTAAACACACTGCTGCATGACAGTTAAACCTTGAAATAGACTGGCTGTTGGGGCTCACAGATTACGATAGATGAAATTTATCAATGTTTTTTCATTCATTTTAATGTGTATTATGCTTGGTCTGATTTCCCCAAGTAGTGCAAAAGCAAACGTTGGACGAGATAGAAACTAAAACACTTATTTAATAGCCAGTTGATTCAGAAATATTTCTGCCAAAAATTATTAAAATCTGCTAATCTTCATTTAAGTTACGATCGATAATGCCAGCGATGTTTTTTCAGGTTTTCTGTTTATTTCAACACATATTTCGCTTGATCTGCTTTCCCTAGGTAGTGCAGAAGCATACATTAGATGAGGTGGGAAACTAAATGATCATTTGATGGCAAGTTGTGTCAAGAATATCTGTACCAAAAATTATCAAAATCCGATAACTGGTTTTTAAATTAGTCAAAAATGTCCAGGATGTTTTCTGAGACACATTGTACATTACACACAACACACAATATACAAAGACAATTTAGCATATTCTTTTTCTACATAATTTTCACTTACTTTTACATGTTTTCAGTACTAGATTGTCAGTATCAACACATGGCATAGTGCATGCAAAAATAAGAAAACTGCTTTGCAAACAAAATATCAAGTTCTCTGTAGCATGTACGATGACTTTATCATCTGCTTTATTATCTTAAGATCGATCATCAGCACCAAATGTGTTACATAATGTTCTGCAACACATGACCACATTGGTATGAACTATCCAATAAGGCAAAAGCTCATCATAACAAATCGTTTTTGTGTACATATTTACCAATTAACCACAACTGTAATGTACATTTTATTTACTTTTAGCCCGGTACATTCGTCTTGTATGTTAATTCACAAGCTGCTATAAAATACAACAAATATGTTTCATTCATTCATTCATAATTCTAACACACAATGATTTAAAGACCAAATGTTTCCACATTAAATTTGGTGCCCTGGTAACAAACCAAAGCAGTGAAAGCAAATGTAAACATAGCCATAGCAGCTCATCAACAACATAGATACCAACATTAAGTCCAAATATTTTATACATAATTTTCACTTATTTTTACATGTTTTCAGTAAATGAAAAATAAAAATTATTGCATTCAATGTTTTCCAATTTCAATCCACAACTATGTGCATTTCTTAAAAGTCCATGGACACCAAAATTAGCTTACCATTTTCCTAAAAGCACACAATTTTCTGAGAATTTTGACACTAATATCGGCACCCAGCATTTTGTCAACACGAAAAACATACATTCGGAATCGACGATCTACGAAAACGATGCAGAAAACGAGACGCCATGTTGACAGGCTGATGATGTCACCGCGTGTACCCCCGTAGTCAACGTAAAATACGCACAGAAACATAAGCATTATAAAATCACATTGTCTACCTTTGTACTGCTGCAGTCGTCATGCGAAACAGTACTTTTTGCCATTAAAAATATTAAAATTAATTGGTAAACACTGACTGGGTAGTGGGTACACGAGGTGACGTCACTTCCAGCCACTTCCAAGATTGGGATTTTATAGCATAACGTAACGCCATTTTTCGTTATATTCAGGCATTAATTTCATATATTTATAAAGCTGAAATCATCGTATTATACAAGCAAGGTGAAATGCCTAATTGAGGTCTACATAAATTTTACAAGTGAGTTTGATCGTGGCCATGGACCTTTAACATCAGAATAATTTACACCATTTTGCCGAAGCACACAGAGATGGAAAATCACAAACCGGCAATTTCTGTCGACACACTAGTGGCAGCGGTGACCGCAGTCGAGATAGATGAGAGTCGAGATCGGTTGTCTGGATTAACAACGACGTTCTCTGATGCTGTGAGATTCACAGCCTTTTGATCATCACAAGCAGCAGCTTCGGCAGCTGCTGACATTCGCCTGGTACGAATCCTCCGAACCGCATCACTGGGGTTATCACAGACTTCTCCCGTTGTTACGGTGACATCGTAAGAAAGTGCACTTGAAATTGTTCGGCGTCGCTTGCGGACAGTCAGTCGACGAGCAACTGACAGTCTCCTGCGATGGACCTTACTTCGAGGCTGATGGAATTCTTCCTGCACATTTGGCTTGGTCGCTTTGGCTGACAATACATTCTTGCTAAAATCCTTAGAGTCTGGGGTGGCAACAGTGGGTGAAATTGTCTCGATGTCATGTCTTAGAGCTCGTCTGGCGAGGGTGCTAGGAATGTGACTAGCGGCCTTGGCACTATCTGACCTGTATTGAACATAAAGCAATATTAAATAATTATTACAGTATAGCATAACATATGAGCATCAATGCAAACCAATACGTGTATAAGACATGTATTAAAAATTAACTGAGACTGTAATAATGTACATACATAGCTCCTAAAAGACACTGGGTTATGTGAGTGAGCCTACCGGAAAAAAAAACAAAAAACCACATTAACTCAAGTGCAATACTAGTCTATTGAACCACTAATAACAAAATGTTTCATTATGTTTGTAGTTTTTAAGCCTAGTACAAAGTTTGTATTTTAGTTACCAGTACTCTAATTATTTGTACAGATATTAAATCACTAAGTCAGAATCAAGCAAACAGTATTTATTTAGCAACAAATCACACTACTCGTTCAAAAGCTGACAAAAAGCTTAATAAAATCCAAAAACCACCAACTCAAGATTGTTTGTTTGTTCAGTGCAAAATCATACAAAAACTAAGTTAGTTTTATCAGTTCAATATTAGCAGAATACTGCACAATTCCAGAGTTGAATCAGTGGAGTCAAGCAATGCATACATACAAACTAAATACACGAATATCAGACATACCATAGTGGAAGTTTTTGATTACTGGATGTTTTGAAGACAATCTCATCGTCACACACAATCTGCTGCACGGCATTCTGGTCCTGATTTCCACCTCTGTAAAAACGAGCCGGAGATATCTTGATTTCAGTCACGTTGTCTGAGTGGCCAGTATTCTGTCTCAAGACATGACTGTGATCTTTGTTTGACCTTGCAACTTCAAGCCGTCCATTGTCCTTCAGGACAGGGTCGGCGTGACGATTGCTTTGTCTCAGGTGCAGAAGCTCTTGGCCGAATTGTCGAAGACGACGACTGATCTGAAACTGAAACAAGCCATAACACGTGTTCTGTGAATTGCTTTAGTGATAAAACACCTGATTAAAACATATGATTTGACTTAAAACAGTAAAAAAATTGTATTGATTATAAACTGCTACTAATTCAACAGTGCTCAGCAAAATGCATTGTTTACTTTACAATGGTTCCTATACAGCACTTACATATGACAGCAGCTCAACTGCATGCAGAGTTGCCCTGTACCCACTGTATACACAGCTGCTTCCATGACAGGTGACTGGTCATGTCGTGTGTGATGTCATTGTGGCTTATTAAATGGACAGGCATCCACACTGTGCAAAGTTGTTAGATTGCAAAAAAAATGATATCGAGTAAGGAATGAGGTTAGCATTAGAATTTGTTAGCAAAGGACAATCAGTTGTATCTCAGCTGTAGAACTGATGACGCAAATCTGTCGGTTGCAATTCTTAAGCGCTGTGTGACAGCAATCAGCCACTGGATGTCCGCCAACCGCCTCAAATTCAACACGGAGAAAACGGAATGGTTGTGAACCAGCACTGGGAGCAACCTCAACCGACTGCCAGAGAGTGCACGCAGACTTGGGAACAACATGATCGATGTCACAGACGCTGTGTGACTTCTTGGAGTGGTCATCACGCTGGATCTGAGTCTGAACAAGCACGTTACCGCTGTCAGCTGTCAGCTCTAAGTGCTTCTTCCAGTTGCATCAGCTGTGTCAAGTTCGACGGTCACTTAACGATGAGTCTGTGGCAACACTAGTCCATACACTTGTCACGAGTCGTATATAGAGTGACTATTGCAATGGTCTGTTGGCTAGCACACCGAAAGCGGTGTGACTGAAGTTGAAGTTGGTTGCAGCGCGTAATGAACTCTGCAGTGCGAGTCATTACAAACACATGGAAGTTCGACCACGTCTGTCACACGTCCGACATGATATCCTACACTGACTGGATGTAACTGAGCTGTCATGTTCAAGTCATGATTGTTTGTTGTGAATAGATTCATTAGGTCGAAAGAACTTTACAGTAATAAATTCATCAATTACGACCAAAAATTGAACATTTGTATCTCAACGTTTCGACTTCCATAAGATGTGATGTGATAAGACATACGTAGGTGAAACAGGAAGAAAACTTGGTGTCAGGTTGCAAGAACAGAGAACTAAAGTGGAGTTCAAAACCAAGCAAACTTTTACCAGAAGTCAGCGCTCCAGCACTTCAGCAGAATACAACAAATAGGCTCTCACCGACCATGCTCTACAAGAAAACCATGCGATAAACTGGTCTGATGCGTCGGTGATCGACAGGGAACCTGACAGAGCCACCAGATGAATCAAAGAAGCAATTCACATCCGCAAGGAGGGACACCAAGCCATGAACCATAAAGAAGGCAGCTACCAACTCAGCCACGTGTACGACCGCTTTCTTGGCACAGGACTTACTGTGCGAAGAACCGGAAGAAGAAATTATTGTTTTCATTCTCCTGATGAAGGTGGAAGTCGAAACGCTGAGGTACAAACAATTTTATGGTCGTAATTGATGAATTTATTACTGCATGATTGTTTGTGAACAAGTGTCTGCATGGAATAGGACCACCATATCTGTCAGAGATGTGCCAGCCGATCTCATCGTTGGCTGGCCGTTGTCATCTGCATTCAGCTATATGGACAACTTGCTGTTCTCCGCTACAGACTCATAACAGCTGGCAGAAGGCATTCTCTTTTGTTGGCCCGTCAACATGGAATGGTCTTCTGATGTACCTGAATGATCACACACTTAATCTGAACTCTTTTAAACATTGTCTTAAATCCTTTCTGTTTCACATCTACTGATAACGTATACAGTGCACTAGAGATTTCTTCAAAATGATAATGCACTATATGAATGTTCACTTATTATTAAGGGAGAGGCTTAGAGTGAAATATAAGAGGCGAGACAATCACTTATTGTCACTGACATAGTGATCAGCAAAAGACCATCAGGTCTATCAAGCCACAGACGATGATAAATATTAAAGATTGGGTCGAAATGAAATAACAGGGAAGACAGAGCATGCGGTTGGCGGCAGCAAATACTAAAAGCAGCTCTGCACGCAGTACTTGACATATTCACACGGAGACAAAGATTACAGAAATTAACAGCAAAAAAACAATGCTAATCCAAATACAGTAAAAGTTCAGTCTACCTTTCAATGAAAACTAGACAGCAGTTATGAATCCAGCATTTTATTCCATTTCTGCGTTTCTTTGAGGACCGCTAGTAGTGAAAACATACAGATGATTTTTAAAGAGACATCAGCGTAAAAATGGTAAAATAGTTAAGCGTCAAACCCTGTCTGGCCAGAATCGATCCGCATAAAGCTTAGGTGATGGAGGCCACAGAACTTGTGTCATTACTTTATGAATCTTTTATGAGATAAATTAAAGAATTATTTCCGATTTCAAACATCAAAGCAAACAACCATTGTGTGTAAACAATGAGCAGCTGGTACTCGCTGCAATTCGACAAATAGTACAATGATTTTTGGACACAGGTTATTTACCATTTACCATCTTCTGCGGCTTTGTAGGCCTGGTGGCTTTTTGCCGATCAGTACATCAGTGACAATATGATAACACAAATCAAATCAAATCATTTATTTAGACAAGCAGATACTAAAAAACGTTGACAAAATGAGTAATGAAAAGGCTTGAGCAAGGGCACAAAGGGCTGCAAGAGCCTCTTACATAAACCCCCAAAAAAAGACTGATAAAAGATATACAGCAATGCCTAACTGTTAGTACATTTGATTGTTTTTGTTTATTATAGCACCAAATTTTAAACGCGTACCCGAATCCGAGTACTTGAGTAACAAATTGGTCAAATGGCACAGCTTTAACTTCAGTGACGTCACCGGTGTTGCCTAGCGCCCAAGTGACGCCGATCGCAAGCGGAATTTTGTAGTTCGAACCATAAAACTAGAAGATATTTAGTTTGTGCTGTTGCTGCCTGTGCAACCGAGCCGTGTGTGTCGCTGGTGGACTTTGATCGCTGTTGTGCTGAATGACAGTAAGCTTATATATATCGTGTTTTGGCTGCAGATCGAAGCCTGCGCAGTGTACGGACCGTAGGTAAACATTGGAGTCGTAAATACACACGTGAGTGAGTGGGCAGCTGCAGTGGAGATGGCAAGAATCATCGAGTGTGTGCCGAATTTTTCTGAGGGTCAGCGCAAAGAGGTTTGATCGAGTAGCATTTTTGTACATTTTTGCACTGTTGGACCAGCGATTTGCCTTTCAACATAATTATATGCACCCTCAGACTGTTAGGTAAAAGCATTACGTGAACTTCAGTGGCGTAGGAAGCATCTAGATGTAGGGGGGACCTGTGGCTGGGATGGGATGTGAGGAGGGGTGTCTGCTCCCCACCATGGGAGAGGTCTGGGGAGGTGGCTGTGTCCCCTTCCCAAAATTTGTTCTGGAATTACTGTGTGAAAAAATGAAGTGTTTTGTGCATTTTGGACACCATTTTGAATAACTGAGTAGACTGTGCACATACATTTGTGATCTCCTAGGGTAATGGGCAAGTGCCCCAATGACTACACTGGTGTTGAACTTGAACAACACTGATATGAAGTCAAAGTGTTTATATAAATACAAATTATAGCAACAATAGTATGAGATAAAAGCTGGAAGCTTATATACATCTCCTGTTGAATTTTAAATGGTCTAACGTACGTCTTTAGATGTGTTATTTTGTGACATTTAGTATCGTCCTCATGAAGCATAATTATTCCACTCATTAACAATGTGCTATTGCTAAGAAAGTTTTTCTCAACTCCGGTCTAGCTCTGGATGTTGAAGATGTCTGGGTTTGCATTTGGAATATCTGGATAGCTTTGCTCGGCTGAATATTGATTGCTGAATTAGAGTTAGGTTAGGATTAGGCCTGGTACATATTGGACAGATAAAAAAACAGAGAGGCATTAGAAACCTACTGCACGACTGGATTAAAGATAGGGATAAGGATAGAATTAATTCTGGTACTCTGTGAACGTTAATACATCATGCAGCATTGCCATTTGCATTGATGTATTTTGGTATTTAACAGTTTCAGTAGTGAAATGTAGTTGCTAATGTCCAAAGCTGCTAAAAGGTTTGAGTTTTTGCAGAATGTGTGTTGCATATTTACTGCAGGTGCAAATTTTGCCAGTAAATTTTATAAAAATGTTTTTTATGAAACTATGAATGATGCATCTTAGCTGACTTAGTTTTTGTTATAGCAGTATGTGCACTGATGGCATGTTGCAGACTGCTAAATATTTTATTAATATGGTATTGATTATTTTTTGATATCTGATGCCACTTCCTACTCCCAGACATAATAATTACTTCACTGCTGTCGTGTAGTTTATTATGCAAGGCAGGCTCATGCCAAATTGGCATCTTGTTTGAACATGCAGTAATGCCTGATTGGGTCGATCATTGTCAGATTATCAAGATCACAATAACCATACAGTAGGAGGCGTTTGTATTTACAAGACAATATGAAATTGTGGTGCATTATTATCATGACTACCTCTTTATGAATTGAGTATTCAACACTCAGTTTTTTGGTTTCGTTATCCAATCATCTTAATAGACCACTGGGCACATTACAGGTTTTGCTGGTCTGTTTATTTCTCTGATATCAGTTTTCTTCTTTACAGTTTGGTAAAACTTCAACCAGTTGAAAAACTCCTGATCAATAGTGGTTGTGGACATGCCATAAGCACCGTGTGCCTTGAACTAAAAGGTCCAGATGCATAACTGGGTGCTGATTAAAATAGAGATGAGTGTCTCTGACTTTTCGTGGAGGGGTCACGATTTTTTTTCACGAGAATTGGTGTACCAGGTATTTTTTATCCAGGCTTTTAACCTGAGTACAAAAAGCATAAAAAACTACAACTGTTGCTTCAGGGCAGGCATAACTCATGTGCCAGTTCTTATTTAAAAAGATCAGAGGTTGCGGTTGGTCTTAAGGTCAGGTCTAGTCGGACATGCATTGTATGTCTGCACTGTATTGACGTAATGTTTCTAGTCTCACGTTTGATTATCTTACAAATAAAGAGACCAGGTTACTAGGTTAGCTAGTAGTGCCATAGTCCTTGGAGAGTGAGTGTTGAGACTTGTAAACAGTCTTGCAAACAGTACACAGTTAACCCGCACATGCTGTTTTATGACAGCAGCAAAGTCCAGAATTTGTTGACTTGCAATCTGTTATTGTAGCCCAGCAGTTTCAGACTGCAAGAAAATGACAAAATCTCACGTATCGCAAAACAGTATTTCTCAAAGAACTCAGCGAGTTTGTCCCTCTGTTTTATGAGTTATCGTTTGGTTTCAAAAGCCAATTATTTCATGGATTGAATTTGTTAATTTTATTTACATGTCCGGTGAGAAAATATCACAGTATTATAACCGGATATAGTCTATACTTTATGTTGTGTATTCTTGTATTAGTTAAATTTATTATGCGGCTGTTTTAGTAGGCTGCATTATAGATCGTGCCTGTTCGTCTGTCCGTCTGTCTCTCCGTCTGTATGGGGTCTTAACTCAAAATAAAGCGCGTGGCGTGCGCAGGTGATAGAAGCTATCGCGAATGCTATAGCGTCGACAGACGGCTGCAACCTGCTAGATGTGGACCCGGGTCTGTCAACTAATCGTACGGTCTACACGTTTGTCGGTCTGCCGGAGGCTGTGGTCGAAGGCGCGCTCAATGGCGCCCGCGCTGCTGCACAACTTGTCGACATGAGACGTCATCATGGTACATATATAAAGGCGATGTAACCGAACTGAACTGAACTGAACTGACATGATTTAGTTTTTGACGAACTGATCAGTGGGCAAGCAGTAATGCACTGCAGTAGGCACTGTCTAACGGCGTCGTTGGCCCCTACGTGACTACGCTCACGTACGCGTCAACCAATGACCATTGGGCCAGTGGGAGTTCGTCAAAAACTACAACGTACCGGATCAGTTTAATTCAGTTCAATTACGTTACTCTATACGCGCCTTAAAGCATTTTTACGAACGGTTAACAAGGCATGAGTAATGGGTCTACAATTTTTCAGCTGAGAAAGTCAAATTTTAACAGTGTTAACTTTTGCACAGGTTTGCGCTGTCCAAATGCCCTTTTAGTTGCAGTGGCTTTTATTTCTATACCTGGTTGGTCCAGTTAAAATAGCTTGGGGGAAGTTTTGTTAAAGGTGTAGATCAAAACTTTGTCTTTATTTTTACTGGCTATCTTCATCCTTAACAAAACGTCTCCCTGTTTTTCACTGGACAGTCAACACCCTTATGAAAAAGCTCGAAAGGGAAAGGGACTTGAGCCACAAAGTGTGGGAGAACTTGTGTCCAATTTTGGAACGGGACAGAAGCCACTGTCGAATTGTAAGAACCACTCAGCTGTGTGTGTTTATCAGGTGAGCATCCTCGTATTGGCGTGTTGGATGTCTGTCCGTTTATTCCGGTGCGAAATGCCACCATGGAAGACTGCGTTGAGTGTGCTAAGGAGTTTGCTGAGCGACTTGCAATGGAGCTTCATGTGCCTGGTAGGACACTGTCAGTAGTTGTAGTAGTATTGTAGCACTGGTTGTAGTTGTTGTCACAATGCAAGACTGTATAGTAGTTGTATTACTGGTAGTTGTTGTAGTAGAAGAAAAAGAAAACAGGGGAAGGAAGATCAGGAGGGGAGGGAAAAGAAGGGAAAAAGTCAAGGGGAGAGTTTCCCACTCTGAGCCTTGTACTTGTCCCATTTAAGCAACTTGTTTGACCCATTGATTACTGGCGTTTTGCAGCTTTGGCCTAGCTCATTTCATTGGCATTACACCAGCAGCTAGATTTCCATTATAACGAATTAAACATTTTCTGAAAGGTAGGCTACGTTGAACTAACGTTCTCTACATGATATCTGTCAGACGGTCATCGGTGTATTCGGCATTAAATACGCATGTTGGCCGATATTGACTACATGAAATTTTGCATCTGCGAATGTTTAGTTTTGGATTGCTTTTTGACCATTAAGGTCGAGTCTTTGGTACGATGTGTCGTCTGTCTGTCGTCGTCTGTCGTCTGTGTGTAATGCATGTATTGTGGCTAAACTGTATGTCGTATCAGAAAACTTAAGCCTATTATATGATCAAATAGCCTGATGTCACAGCTTTTTTGCGTGCAAAATCTTAGCAATCTAGTACAAAAGGAACATTTGCGAATTCGGGGTTGAACAAAGATGGGGTATGAAAAATGTGCATTTTTCAACCAATAAGTCGCCGTATCTCAGAAACGGTGAGAGATAAGGTTAAGGTTGCTATTGATCACTAAAGGAAGTCGCATAAGCGCTTTTAGATGTCACGGAAACCATCGACTTTTTATGACCTTGAACGTTCATTTTACACTCTGCTATGCCAATCGTGCAGTATTGTGGCTAAACGGTACGTCATATAGGGGTTCGGCGATAGTACCGTTGAATACGGCGATGACGAGTTTCTTATAGGCCTATAGGCTGACAATAGCAACTATGTCTACAGGGTGGTCCAAAAAAACGGCTTGCTAGGTAATGTGGTCACATAATAAAAGTGCGGTGAGTGGAAGAACTTCACGTTTACGCGCCATAAATTTCTGCTTGTAACAGTGAAAGAATGGTTAAAATCGGTACTGAATTACCAATGTTATCCCAAAAATAAAACTGGGTATCCGTTTTTTTGGACCACTCTGTATATCTGCAATTTTGAATGCAAAGTTTCTGCCTATCACCCATGTGCGCCGAATTACCACGTCATATGCTAGGGTTGATTGTAGCGTTTGATATCGCACCGTCACCATAGCGCATATGGTACTGTAGTCACTGTAGGAAATCACCTTCTTTCTGCGATCAGAACTCGGATGTTGGCTTTCGGGTATGGTCAGTACAGTCGGCCCTCTTTAGCGACAGCTGGGCTTTTTGTCTGTACTATTTGTTGTTGTTATCTGCTATTTATCTGTCGCTGTAGTTTACCTGTACGGAGCGGCGGCCACGAGTGATTATAGAAAAACTGTGCCTCAGATTCGTGTTGGCGAATATGAAGGTTTACGTGAAAAGGTATATACAGGGTGGGCCAAAAAATGGCACAGTTTTTTGTATACCTCATAACTTCACCAAATATTAACCGATTTTCAAAATTCTTTCGCTGTCAGAATTAGGTGACAATTTGTAATGAAACTGTCACTATAGATCCTACCACACCTCAAGTGTGTCGCTACACTACCTCGTGAAATGTCAGATGACGCACTCAAGCCGGCGACGCCACTGACCTGTTGCGTGATCAACGTTGATCGAGCCTGGCATGTGGCCCCCAAACAACCCAACTTAAATCTAGTTGATTATGCTGTTCGAAATGCTCTTCAACGGATGGCCTATCAATGTTGACGATTCACGACAGTCAACCAGCTAAAGAAAGCCATTGTCGCTGAGTGGGGCAAAGTGCCGCAGCGTTTGGTTGATTGCGCCATTGGTCAGTGGCGTCGCCGGTTTTGATGCATCGTCCAGCAGCAAGACGGACACATTGGAAATTTGATGTGAAAACTGTAAAGATGTGATTTTTAGACAATAACGAGACAACAAGCGCGTTGTTTCTGTTGTTAATTTTTTAAAATGTGTTGTTACAAAAGTCGTCTTGTTTTAATTGTTATTTTTAAGACACTGACATTTCACAAGGTAGTGTAGTGACACACTTAGGGTGTGGTAGGATTTATAGTGAAAGTTTTATTCCAAATTGTCTCCTGATTCTGACAGTGAAAGAATTTTGAAAATCGGTTTATATTTGGTGAAGTTATAAAGTATATAAAAAAACTGTGCCATTTTTTTGGCCCACCCTGTAGGTATACTCATATTTTCTAACGTTGGCGTAGTGATCAAGTTAACTCTGTTTAGTTATTTTGTTCCATATCCAGTCCACATTCTTTGTCTGAAGCCATTATAGACCTACGCCTATTTAAGCTTGTTTTAATGCTTTTGTCAGCTTTGGTCATTAAGTATTGCTGAACGCTTAAGAACTGCCTACATGTTAATCTGCAGCATTCGTCTGCCCGTTATTGAAACTGTTTGATTTTGGGTGTGTTGTTTTGGCGGATATTCCTGCTGGTTCTCAGTGCTCTTTGTTGATACGTTTGGCAATGATTTAGTGCAGTGACGTTACTGAGATAGCAGAAATAAAACAGTGTCAAATGCAAACTAACAGCATCATTTTAAGAATTACAATCAGCTTGTAAATGCCTAAGCGTGTTAATTATCGTGTTAACCGGGCAGTTGTGTATTCTGATTTTGACTTGTGTATTCACATTTTGACTTAACGTGCAGTTGAATTGTTTGTGTGTTGCAGTTGCTTAACCCATTATGGAAGCCGGACTTTGGTCCTGCCGAGTTTGTGGCAAACTGGGGTGCTACAATCGCCGGAGCTCGCAAGTTCCTCATTGCCTACAACGTGAATATGCTCTCAACCAAGGAACAAGCTCACCGCATTGCTCTTGACATCAGAGAACAGGGACGTGGGCCGGACCAGGTGTCGTAGTAGCAGTAGTAGTAGTACGAGCAACAGCAGCAACAGTGATATAGTGTAACAGTAAAGAGGATGTCAGA
>Ga0209671_1001385_pt1 | contig 20150 bp, 14 predicted proteins | sample WorMetHERISLAND2_2_FD_187401 | JGI IMG/M metagenome (GOLD analysis project Ga0209671, IMG submission 187401) | Marine gutless worms symbiont microbial communities from Max Planck institute for Marine Microbiology, Germany - Olavius geniculatus... | ecosystem: Host-associated > Annelida >...
CCTTAGAAGTAGGCCCCCTTAAATCCAGTCTACAGCTGGGGAGCGCTGTAAGCTCCTCTAATGGGGTCTGGGGCAAAGCCCCAGCAGGCATCAAATTTGGTGTATTTTAGCCTTAAAGTGTGACATATGGTAGTACCAGTTTTAGTAATTTTTCCCAGACTTATTGACGAGAGGGTATGCATTTTTCTAATGGTGTTTCTGTGCTTTTGTGGTTAGACAATTGCTATCAGACGTTATCAGGATCATTCATACGAGAGTAATTTCAGCATGCTATTAACGCTTAACTTTTAAGTTCAGGTGGGGCAACTGCACAGACTGAAAATAAAAGGTGGTGGAACACAGGGCCCCGCAATCCTCCTTACTTCGACCACTACCCCCTTATCCATCCCGTTCCACTCTCCCTCCCCCTATTGCAGCTCGGAGTTTGGGGGAACGCTGTGAACTCCCCCAGTAGGGTCTGAGAGGAAGCTGCTGCCGCCAACGATTTTGGTGCATATACCAGTATATTTATGAACTATGCAATATTAGTGTCATATGACATCTGTCACTGCTCCAATGGTCTAATTCTGCACAGTTGAAGTGGTAACAGAGCAGACTAGAACAGAAGACTTGATGCAGCTGTCAAGTGATACTAATAGCATTCCTATGAAGCAGAATTTTAAGCAGGCCTAATCTGCTTTAATCGATACGATAATTTAATCTCAAGTAACCTCAATTTTTTGCGTATCTTTATGAGTCACACACCACTACAATTTATTTAGGCCTAATTCTGCTAGTTACGGTGGTCCACATATTTCGATTTTCAAAGTATACATTTTTAAAAATGCAGGCACCAGTAATGACAAAGCAGGGTGAAAGAAGAATCATAGCAATAGACCCACCTGGTGGCTGTCAGGATTTTCTTTACATATACATACACAAGTCTGCAAAGTGCTTATAATTGACTCAGTGCATAAACTGCAATGTTGCTGTCACGAGACAGCCTGCAGGGCCGTATCCACTGTTCATAGGCCTACAGCCTGTCTGAGGCTGCATTAAGGTATAGGGTTAAAAGTTGGATGATCACACTGCTGTACTGTGATCACATATTTTTATAGGGGTGTATACTTTGCCAAAAATCAATATGAGAATTGGCAGACACCAGCTATAAAGAGCCTTCAAATACTGCTGGTGGTTATGATGCTGCAATGGAAAACCACTACCTGGTATGTGGTGAGCTGGTCTACTATACATTTTCCCCGGGGTGGACAGCAGCTACTGCACAGCAGCCAATGTGGGTGGTCTCCCAAGTACAGCACGGTCAGGCCCAGAGGCTTCCATCCCCCTCAGTGCCAGGAGGCAACCTTCCCCCCAACTCTGACGCCCTCCGTCCCCTTCTCCCCTTAATTTTTTTGTCCTTTTCGTTATTTCCTTTTTTGTTGCAGTCCCCCTCCTTTTTTCAGTGGCATAGCCAGAAACTGTATTTTGACCTTGTTCTTTTTCCTCTCTTTTTCCCTTTTTACTTTTGTTCCTCTTTATTTTTTCTTGTTCTCTTTCTACCTTTCCCTATTTACTTCTCTTTCCCCTCCTTTTCCTTAGAAGACCTCTGAAATGCAGCTAGGGGGTCTAGGGAAGCACTGCGAGCTCCCCAGCGGGGTCTGGGCGGAGCCCCAGCCGAAATTGAATCTGGTGCATTTTAGCTTTTAAAAACGAGATCTGGTGGCAATAATTTTTATTATTTTCAGGAGAATAACGTGACCAATTTGGCAAATTTAGTGCAGTTTAAACCATAAATGTTAAAAATGTTTTTCACCTTTTTCTATTTTTGTCACGTTTTTAAAACGTTTATTGATAATTTTATCAATCACTTTGAAAAGCACATTTGAGACCACAGAAACGGACAGTGGTGGTACTTTACTTAGTTGGTCTAGGAATACTTGGTCTTATGACCCAAGCTGGAAGTGAAATTGAATAAAGTTTTCTTTGTCTCTAGTTTCAGCTATACTGCACCTACAACATTTGATACTAAAGAAGACGTTGAATAAACTAGAGCTAGCATTTTTATTGAACGTTTTAAAATGTTTTTTTTTTAAATTTTTGCACGATTTTTTAAACGTTTCAACAGTTTTAAAATTTTTTTGAAAAGTTTTTTTACATCTGTGGTTTAAACGTAGTATGCTAATGTCTTGGCTGGAGGATTAAGGGGGACTAAATCCCCTCCCCTTGTCTATGCCACTGCTCTTTCCTTCTCTTTTCTTCCTTTTCTTTCATTCTGTCCACTCCCCTTGAAAGTAGGATCTCTCGAATCTAGCTAGGAGGTCTGAGGGAGCTCCCCCAGTGGGATCTGGGGCAGAGCCCAAGCCAATATTGAATTTGGTGCATTTTAGCATTTTAAAATATAACATCTGGTGGGAAACAATTTCATTTATTTTTCTAAGAATTAACTGACCAAATTCAGTGCAGTTTAAGCAATAAAAGCAAAAAAGCATGATGGTACCACTAATTTAAAAATGGGGGCTACAAGTAATCTGCAAGCAAAGCAAGCAGAAAGAAAAATGGAGCATTACAGAATTGTTGCATTTTGTGTTATGTGTTATTTCAATATTTTAGGCAATTTGCCACTGAAAAAAATCTTCCCCCCAGTTTTCAATTTTTTACTTCCCCCCCCAACTTTTTCCAGAAGACATTTGCCTCCACCTGTCAATGGAGTAGTATACCCTCCTCGCGCCTCGCACTTTACCCGACCCTTCTTCTTCGGAGTATGGTCAAACTTCAACAAGTTGAAGATTTCCGACCAGTAGAAGATCATTTGCAGTCGTTGTCTGCTGCATTTGTACTAGTCTTGATCTGATCATATTTGGTGCCAGCGCGGCCGGTACGGTGTTTCGTGTGACCGATACCAACTCACGTCTGTAATGAGCATGTGCCGCATCCACAGTATCACCATACTCCGCGCTGAATCTATTGCGCGCTGCGGCAGCCATTCCAGTCGAACACTCACAGAACTACAACAAAAATCGTCTATTACTACTTGAAAGTAATTCTAGATGAACAATGTCCATAAAACAACAAACTTTTCACATCTGCCGGGAACGTACCCCATTCGCGCAAAAAGGTATGCAAACATTATTAACCACGCCCACCACACCTACCGTAACGTATCTCTCGTCAACTTCTTGTCAAAATAGGCTCATACGAGTCACGTCAGTTGTCAAAGCGTCGTCGTCGCTTCGCTTGGCTGCGCGTATGAGAAAGCGTTGTCCTGTGCCATATGCCATGTTGGTGTTCCCAGCTATTTGATAGTAAAGCACGTGCGCCCCACCCCCTCCCATCGGCTTCCATATGCAACTGGTGATTTTTTTCGCGTCACTTCAGAAGTTCAGAGCAACATAGGCCCCTAATAAACTCTGGCATTTCACTTTTGTCGCCACTCGCCAAAATCTCGGTTGCGGTCATCTATCCAGTAAAAATAGCATGAACCTAATGTTTGGAGTTTATGTCTCTAGCGTATATTGGATTTTTTTACGCGCGAAAGCAGCTACTGCTTTCAGCGCGTCTTAGCCATCGCAATTCGAATCTGTCTGTCTGTCTGTCTGTCACACGGGTGAATCAGTCAAAAACGGTGCAAGCTAGGATCACCAATTTTTTAACCGTCGCCTGCCTGGAAGAGTCTAGTTTTACGAACCGTAAAGCTTTTTTCATAAATTCGAAGGGGGTCACCCAGGAGAGCGCTAAATAAGAGGGGGGTGGGCCAAATTTGTGATGTTCAGCCAAATAATCGGACCGCCAAAACTATTGATCTTTTTTACATGTAAAAACGCAAGTGTGGGTGTTTTAAAATGTATTACCCTGTGTAGTCTAAATGAATGCGCATGAAACGCGTACTGCCATTGCAATGATAGCAATAGGCCTATTCTATTTGCACACAGTACTATGCAAGGCCCACTGGCAGCAATGATCCGGTGAGATGATATACCTGTCCTTAATTGCACCTTGAAAGTCGGCATTCAGCCTTCGTGATTGCACTCTCGCGTGGCTCCAAATGACGTCATCTGGAAGCACGCGTTATATCGCATGACGTTCGTCAGAAAATCTTCGTCATGAGTTCCAGCGAGCAGTGATGCTAGTGGCTCGGGTACTGCAGGCAGTGGCAGCAGAACAACCTTACCGTTAGCACAACACATTCCAATATGCTCTTTCTGAAACTTTCGTGCATGGCAATGTTGATATTCGACAGACATGGATGGAAAGTGCGTGGTCTGCTGAGTAGTCTTGGTCGCAGGCATAACATCAGCAGAATGCTGCACGTAGTAACGTTTTCGATCGACGGCGTGGCGAACGATCAGCTGCGTCGGTGTGCGCATTTTCGGCTGCTTTCTGTCGTTTAGCAGCAGAACGTCTAGCAGAAGAGTTGTGTCGCGACAGACCACTTTTCTTTCGTTTTCGCATTGCCGACTATTTAGAACAATATATTTTAAAAGTAAGATTGTGATCTGTCAGCTTACGCCAAAAAGTATGAAACTACAGCACAGTGTTCCGAAATGTTTCTAGGCCTGCTCGTCCTGCCACATACGGCGAGTTGACGACGTGAAATTGGTTGTCCATTGTGCCTTCCCGTAGATGTGATGTATGCGCTGCAGCGCTGATGATGCGTCACCATATGGTGACGACGTTTATATGACGTCACAGCTCTGCTGCGGCTTAAGAGGTGTGGCTGCAGAATTTTAGAAAAAAAGTGATTTTTTTTCAAGCGGACGACCCCTCAGCGATATACGACCTAGCCCATAGCACGGCCATATGCACGTACGACATGCATGCAAAATTTCACCGCCGTATACATAGTGCCGTTTGGAAGTCAACTCCGCCGGTAACTCTCAATTATTATATAGATGGCATGTCTCTGTGTTAAAGTTTAATAAAGTGGTTGCCCAGTCAAATTTTCGGAAAAATGCCCTGCAGCAAGCCGTGGACACTGTCAAGATTAAACAAACAGTTACACTTCGCGTTTTAAGGTGACCTCACAAAGGCCACTGTGACTATTGTTTGCATAGATAGATTTAGGCCTAACTGAAATTTGGCACTTTTACTGCCAATAGATGATGCACTGTTGACGTAAAATTTTGCCAGAATCAGATGCTGTTTGTTAAAGTTATACACAAATATACACAAATATACACAAGGGTTTAGGCCTACTATTTTGTTGTCGATATTTAACATTTAATAACTTTGGTAAGAAATAATTTTTTCCAATGAAATTTGGCAACGCTTCACGAATTTATTGGGAATTAAGTCTACGAAACCTTATTCAAATTCATTCAGATTTGACATCTTTTTTCACCATGTCTAGGAGCTTAGTTTTTTACGGCACAGGATATTTGACCGGTAGCCGGTCAAATATCCTATAGGCTATATGACCGGTCAGGGGCCGGATATTTGACCGCTCACTGCCTTGAACAGCCTTAGCCGGTACGTATATACGACCAGGTCAGGAAGGGTTATGGAGCAGCAAGTTTGTGCAAGATGTTTCTGGACAATGGACAGACAATTGAATATTGATGGAAATTGATTTTTAAATTAAAAAATTAACATAACTGGCAGTATCAAGCTGTTCGACTGATAGCAGCATCCACGCATCAGCAGTGACGCAGTGCACATAAAGATGCCAACATCAACAAAGTTGAGGATCTCGCACTCAGCCAAAAAATATACCACGAAAACAGTTCACAATGAAAGATTGCGTGATGGATTAGCCAATTTTTGGGTTCAGTTAACACGTGACCAATTGATATGCTTTAACATTTCATCAAATGCCTGTCTTCAATGGTAAAGCCCACAATTTACAAACACAGAAATATGACGTCAGCATGACGTCACCAGTGCAAAGAATAACTACCTTCTCCACCGATGGATTATATACTTGTTTCCTATTAAACATCCCCTGAAAATTTTATGGAAATCTTAACATTTTCCACGGAGATATAAAAGAAAGCATGAGTGGGTGTTTTTTGAACACAGTGTATAGTATATAATTTGACAGTGTGTTAGGGGGGTTAAAAAAACAGTCGGGGGTCCACCCCAAGCCCCCGGTAATTCAAACACTGCTATAAGCCTACGGCGTCCTGGTCACAGATGAGCTGAGCATCAACGTCTGTGCGGCTGTGGCGTCAGGTCGACGGATGAAGATGACGATGCCGATGAGATGACGTAGCAGCATCAGCATCAGCAGCAGCGGTGACGTAATCGTAGTGTGAGTGGGAGGAGCGTAACGAGCACCGACTGCAATCAATCAGCTGATTGGCCGAGCCTGGAGACAGAGAGCAGGCGATGAGCAGGGCTGACATCGCACGCGCCTGCTCCGTCAGACCGTCACTAGGGATCTGCGAACTGCGGACGAATTCACTCGCAGACCGCGATCCGCAGACTATTTCGGATTTGCGAACGGACTGCGGATATTTCGTAGATGAAAACTGGCGGACACGTATTAATATTTATTTTTATAATTACCCTGCAAATGTATGTAGATGAGCCTGAGTCTGAGATGACATGATGAACTGTTTACTCATATGGTGATAAAGATTGCCTATGCGTACTCCGAAATTGCATAAGCTCACTGTTATGAATGCGCACAGTGCACTCGAGCTGCGATTTTAAGTCAGAGTCCACGGAAAGAGGCGGACTCAAAGTTCGTAGATCCGCGCATCTCTGAGCCCTCCCCTCCTCCATGCAGCGTGCCTTGGTGACGGGGGATGGAGATAGGGGCAGGTGGCGGTGACGGCTGGGCGAGGCCCGGTCACCAAGCCACAGCCGGCCGAGCAGCCAAGCCAGCGAGTCACACACAGATCAGTGCTGGGCAAAATCGAATCTAGCCGAAGCGCCGATGGGTTCAAAAGGGGCCAGGCGCCGTAGACCTCCCCACTATGGGGTCTAGGGGCCATGCTCCCCAATTTTTTTTTAAAAACAACACTCAGATTGTACATCTCGTGCATTTTCGCATGTTAAAATGATCTTATGTCGATAAGGCATGATTACGCACTTCAATTCGCACTAAATTTTTATTAGGCCTATCGACAGATGACACGTTGATGCTCCTTATTTTGCATTTTTTTCTAAATTCGGTAATTGAAAGACCTTGAGATCTGCGAAAGCTGTTTTAATACCGGCACGCTCATTTTTGAGGTTTGTCTTTCCTCACGGAAAAACACGTCCTCGACTGCAAGCAACTTGTTCCACTCCTCCGCGGGACACAGAAAGGATTTTGCGGCCCTGGTTTTTGCATCGCTAGATCTATTTGCCAATTTTCATGGCAATAAAACCGCGATGGCGTCATAGGGAATCGTGCTCTTATTTGAGATTTGCGCATCACTGATACAGACAGAGAGCGAGAGAGTGAGACCGGAGTGCGTGCAAGCGATCGATAGCTGAGACCTGAACCACATGCACGCAAGTGCCACGCATTCGGCGTTCGCATTTCATGGCGCCGGCTGACGGCCATCGGCAGGCCTACAACTATAGGAAACTGTATACAGTTGTACTGTATACTCCACTTAGTAAAGCACGGCCAATAATAACTCCACCGGTTCATTTGTTCACGTTGTGACCGGTTAACCAGTCCGTTTGCTTCGCTCTCTGTTAACCCTTGCTCGCCACACGACAGTAAAGCCCGGCTCCCATTGCATGCAACTCAAGAATAGACACCGCGTTTGTAATTGTATCCCTGTGCATTTTGGCTGGCTGTTGCGTCGTTGGCGTCACTGCTTTATGCAGATTTGCAGGTTGATTGCATCTTAATAAACGAGTCAGTCAGTCAGCTGCGCGTTTGTTGCGTACTTGTTTGCGGCAAAGGGCAAGCAGTAACCCATTACAGTAGGCACCGTCTGACGGCGTCGGTCGGTGGCCTACGTGAACGTGACTACGCTCACGTACGCGTCAACCAGTGACCAATCGGCTCGCCCTGTTTGCACATTGGTCAGTTCGTCAAAAACTAAACAGTGTCAGCTTAGTTCAGTCCAGTTACGTCACTCCGTACGCGTCTTTAGGGTCACGAATTTTGTGAGCGCAGCCTGACAGTGACAACGCCGACATGCAGACACAGACAGCTGTGTCGGGCGGCCGGCGGCTGGAGGCTAAGCATTGCGGGCTGGCTGCTAGGTCTCACTGCATGGCAGTCAGTGCTCGTCGTGTGCTGGCTGTCATCATCTGGCTGTGGCTTGCCGTGCGCTGCGTTGCTTTGCTTTGCCGCGCCGTTCAGTCGAGTCACCCGGCACTCGAAACTGTTGTGCTCCGTACGAGCAGCTGTGCTGCGTGTACGATAGTACATGCTTGACGATGTCTTCCTGTCACATCATTACTGACTGACATACGTCACACTAGTAGCAGGTACGTCTGTCAGCAGTCAACACTGCGGTAGGTAGCTGCAGTAGGTGGCATAAGCCTACAGCTGCAGCCTACAGGTATCGCACACTGTTAGATGTGCACAATGGAGATGAATAGACTGCACGCAAAAAGACGGAGCAAATTTGCATTCTTCGTGTAGATAGTGCATTCGTACGCTTTGTGAGTAGTGAGACTTGTGAAGTGCGGTCATGTTGAATTGATCACTGTGTTGAAATGTTCAACGTGACCACCCTTCGCTGAAATAATCGACGCTAATCGTAACCGGAACTGTCCTATTACTCCATCTGCATAATAACGCGCGTTCTACATTGTGTGTTGCGCACCCACAGCGTACGCATGTATGCAGGTGCATCGGCATACAATGATGCCAGTGCACCAAAACAGTTCTTTTTCACACAAACAAAATCCGGTGGGGAGAGGACACCTCAGATGCCCCCCGCATCCAGATTTTCGCTACGCCAGTGCCCTTCGAATCCTGTGCTATATGTTCTTAGATTTGTGACTGCGTTCAGGGTACAGATATGAACGGCCATTCAGCGAGCCCAGAGACCCTCGACACCAGACATCACGAGTTGTTATCCGTCGATCGTTTGACGGGTCAGAAAACCACCACGCCGGCACCAACCACTGGCAGCGGTGACGTCACCGGCAGTGACGTCATCATTACGTCATCGCAGCATCGTCACGGTCACACTCACACTCATCGGGGTCCTCAGCCCATCTCGCCGCCGCCGCCGTCGCCACAGATCTCCGCGGCCGACCTACTGCTGCTGACCGAAGCGTCGGCCACTCACAACGGCACGTTCCAGTGCACGCTCTGCAGCAAACAGTTCGGATACAAGAACGGACTCATTCGACACGTCAGGTTCGACGAGTATTGCCATGTCTGTCTGTCTGTTCTGTCAGTAACGCATGTATTGTGGCTAAACAGTACGTCGTATAAAGGGTCGGCGATGATACTGTTGGATAGGGCGATGACGTATTGTTATAGGCTGTATTTGCAGCGGTTTGGTCGCAATTTTGAGCGCAAAGTAGTTTCTGCCTGCATTCATCAGTCACCACCCACCTGCGCCAAATTACCGTACACTGGCGTTGATAGTAGTTTTCGATAGCAGCGTTAACATAGTGTATAGTCACCTCAGGGAAATCGCTTTCTTTTCGCGTCCGGAAGTCGGACGCTAGCCTTCGGACATAGGCGGTACAGTTGGCTCACTCTAGTGACAGCTGGGCTTCTTGTTGTTCTTGTTCGAGCTCAGCTCACATTATGTAATTGCTTTAAGCTATTATTCGACAGTCATATTTAAAAAATACGTCGCATTACTGTTATCAACTCTCAGTCTGTAAATAGGGGCTTCTAAGTTGAGAACAGAAAGACGTGGAAAAACCAAAATTTATGTAAACGTTCCTCAAGGGGAGCTTTTTCATTTCCTGCGCTTCTATGCTTTACAATTTTGACGGTCCGTTATTTTCATGTTTTGCATTTTCAGTCAGCTCATAAGTGATTGTTTATTGATTGGGTGACTGATTGATTGATCTGATTTTAGCAAAGATGACGGAGTAAGTAAGTAAAGCGTAGTCTAGATTTACATTTATATAGCGGATATCGTTTAAGGTTTGCCAATTTCCAGATTTTTCTGAATTCATGGAGTCGACACTGGCGAGAAGTAGCCCAATTTTTATTTCTCAAATGTAGCTCTGCCCAGTGGTCGCCACTGATTTAAAAAATAGCTAGCAAGGGGCAAAACTCAAATTTTAGGGCGCCAACGGCCGCCAAAAGTAGCCCATTCAGCGCTTTTTTGCCCAGTCTGGCAACCCTGAATGATGTTTACTTATTTGCTATGTGTAGACTGACGCACGTTGGTGAGAAGCCGTATCAATGCTCAATATGCAACCGGCGCTTCGGCTACAAACACATTCTGATGGAACACCAAAACCTGCACTTCGGTAACCGCCCGTACGCCTGCCACCTGTGTGACAAAAGGTTAGTTATATTTACATGATTTTACAAATTATACTCTTCTGTTCCGTTGCACTGTTTGCTAAATTGTTGCCGTGCCATGCACGGCGATACACGGTGGTCATGCAAGTTGGGCTATTTCGAATAGTTGCGCCCTGCATGCTTAACGTCAGCGATCTACACCGTGGGCCAGAAAAAAACGTGCCACTTTACTGTTGTCCATATCTTTGCCAATTATTGATCGATTTTCAAAATTCTTTCACTGGCGCACTCTGCAGACAATTTGCAATAATGCGATTATTATATATCCCACCACACCGTAAGTGCGTTTCTACACTACCTTGTGAAATATAAACGTAAGCAAAAACTAATAATAATAACAAAAATTTAGGTAAAATTAGAAAAAAAACACTTCAGACCAACATTGCGATGAATGATCTGTATGACACTAGACTGCGTTAGACTCACACAGTTTAGTGTCATACAGGTCATTCACTGCAATGTTGCTCTTAATTTTTTTTTCAATTTTACCTCAATGTTTGTTTGTTATTATCGTTATGTATGCATATTTCATTGATATTTCACAAGGTAGTGTAGAGACGCATTTACGGTGTGGTGGGATATGTAATAATCACGTTATTGCAAATTGTCCGCAGAGTGTGCCAGTGAAAGAGTTTTGAAAATCGATCAATAATTGGTTAAGATATGGACAAAAGTAAAGTGGCACGTTTTTATGGCCCACCCTGTAGTGCAATGGGATTAGGAACGTCGTAAAATTTGGAGTTGAAAACTGGTTCTCTTTGCCTGTCTGTAATGTGTCACCATACAAATACATTCCAATCCGGTTTTGTTTCAGCTCGGATGTGTATGTATGAACTTGCTATAGGTTCGCTGCGCGGTCAAACCTGATCCAGCACCGCATGGTTCACCGTCGTCCGTACAGCTGCGCGTTGTGCAGTAAAAGATTCGACCGTGAAGATCAACTCAAGAAGCACTTGTTCGCCCACCCGCAGTCACACGTCACTGGTCCGCAGGGCATCCCGGGCCCGCCTGCTAATGGTGGGGTCGACACGAGCCCCCCTAGTTCACATGAAGCTGATGAGGACAGTAAGACTGCTGATAATAACGCTGATCGGCATTCGCCCGACAAGTCGCCCAGATTAGCACAACCACCGCCGCCGCTGCAACAGTCGCCGTCTTATACGTCACCCGGTACGTCGCTGGCCGGCGTTAGATGCTGTGAAATTTCGTCTCCTTTAAAATTAGTAGGCCTACATGTATGTATAAAGGTTGTGTTAAAGAGTAGTGGTTATGTATAGTTCTTTGTAGGAACCTGCCTGAGAGCTGGGGAACATCACCAGCCATATAGGATCACCTGCCACCTGTTACCTGCCACCCGGCACAAATGAACGCGCTCCGCTTTAACCCCAGCTAGACAGGCCGGTACTCAATTTGCTTACCCTGCAGGGATGGAAGGCTGAGTTGATCTTGATGGTTGGCTGTACCAAAATGTATTGGTTTCCCTGTTCGCAGACAGTCACCAATCCAGGTAGTACTCACTTAATATTGACCCAACCGTGAGTTGAACCCACGACCTGCTGATCCAATTAATGTGCTAACCGTTGCACCTTATATTTTTAGTTACCTTCCTTTGCAGAGGAGACGCTGTTCTTTGACAGTATAGACTCTTTTGTTTACTGAACTCTTTGCAAAATGTTGCCCCTGTTTTGGGTGTGGATTGGTCTAAAAGTTTTCTGCCAAGCCCTTTCCCTACCGACCCTTGACTTTTGAGGACTTTAGCTGTATTGAGGGCCGAAAGCGGCCCGCATCGGGCAAATCCCTTTGGAAAAGTCCGGCTACGGTCATTGGTTGATTGATTGCTGGTGAAAGTGTAGACTGAAACTGTGACGGCGTGCATCTGTACATAGAACCTACGCGCAGTTCAAGCGGTCATCGTATTGACGCCATCTGCACGCAGCTGATCAGCAGTCGTCAACATCCCACTCCGCCTCTGGGTGGCCCCTCTCCTCCATCCACTGCACCGTCATCCTCGCTGTATGAGGGCGTCGTCGTCAAGAAAGAAATCGAAGACTTCACCACGCCGGACTGCGGTAGTAACGTCGACTCGTCGTCAGCCGAGGAGACTAACTCGTACCGTCATCATCACGACTTCAGTCATCATCATCATCATCATCATCAACAACATAGCTCGCCACGCTCTGATGCTGCTGCTGCGGCTGCTGCTGCTGCTGAGAGGGACAACAGTAAGCTGATGTTCTTCAGCCCCAGCCGTCACTCCCCCGCTCACTCAGCGCTAGCCGCACTCACCGACTGGTAAGTTATGAGCACAGGGCACTTGTACTCGCAATAAATAAACCTCCTTCAGTGCAGTTAAGTATAGGTAGGTAGTTAGGGAGTAAGAGTACCCGTAAAGATGAAGTTTGAACAAAAAGTCACAACGTGCCTGAACAGAAACGTCTTTAGTAATCAGTGTTTGCCTTTGCCAAAAGTTATGTGATAGTGATGCACGACATTTTTATTAATCCGTCCATTTGTTTGTCAGCAAGACTACGCAGAAAGTTACAGGCGGATTTGGCTGAAATTCTGAGGGAACATTAGACTTGGCACAGCTTACGGGTGATTAGAGTTTTGGGGTGATTTGGAATCCGGATCGATATCTGGATCCATGATATATGATTGAAGAATTTTTTTACTATTGCGAGATAGGGCAAACCTCCGCACCATATAGTGCCGCCGCCTGGTGAACACCATGGCAAAAATAGGCATTATTATTTGTCGTAATTCATCGCTGAGTATTCTATCGTGTTTGCGTTCAGCAGCGTCGTTCGTACATAGAGTAAAAGAATAGGCGGGGAGCAGTAAGTTACAATTTTCCGACTGATATCTGCAAATTTTCGACAGAGGAGATAACGGGTGCTTGAAATTCTAATTTTGACCCAAAATCCCCCGAAATGGGGGACTTTTAGCTGCAAATTGTGCATTGTTGGAAGAAATTTTTTGGACAAAAATAAGATAACATTGTCGGACATACTAAAATTTAGAGAGGGGGTCTGTCCCTTTCTCTCTTGCCCGCTGCCTGGACGCCACTGTATGTGTTGATTGCTGAATAACATTTTGTGTTCAGGTCGTCGCCGGGTTCACGCTACGCCAGCGGCGGCGTTGCTTCGTCAGAATTCATTCTCGAGAAACAGCAAACAAAATCATCATTATCGTCTTCATCTGTAGTAGCAGCGGCGGCGGCAGCAGCTTTACCGGGTATTCACGAAGTCTTCTCAAAACGCCAACATCAGCAACAGCAGTCACATCAGAAGCTGCCGTCGTTTGCTAACTTCATGCCGCCCGCCGTCAATGCTGCCGCCGCTCGCAGGAGCTCGCCGTACGCCCAGTCAACCTTGTCCGCGTCCTCCTCAATGTTCTCGCCGGCTCCGGCTCCAGCGGCGGCATCGGTCGTGAACCCGACGCCGCAGCGGCCGACGGCCCAGCTGCCGCCGATTACTCACCACCCCGGGGCTGGAGGAGGCGGCGGGGGAACGACCCTGTTGAAGACGAGGGACCAGGCGGTGCAGCACTCGCAGTCGGTGGCCGGCTTCCCGTCCCTGGACGACGTGCTGTCGTACTACGTGAGTCAGGGCCGGCTGTTCCGCTGCCAGCACTGCAGCATCCTGTTCTTCGAACGCGGCATGTACTTCCTTCACGCGTCGCTGCACGGCCTTACCAGTCCGTGGGAGTGCAGCATCTGTCACAAGGTCTGCTCCGACAAGAACGAGTTCACCCTGCACTTCGTCAACCAGCAGCACAATCCATGAGTCTTCCGTCTTGCGTTATCAACTACGATCCCTCCCGTCTACGTTCGACGAAAAAGACTTGGTGAACTCTGGTCCACTAGCAACAAGTTATACGCGATCCATTTTGTACCTCAGGGGGTTTTGCTACCTTAAAATACAAGGAAAGAGGTACGTTTTTCCTGTTATTTTAAACGCGTTTGAAAACGACAAAATGATGTGTTTTAGAATCAATTTAAATTCTGTTTAAAATGTAGTTTTGTTCGTGGTAAAAAAAAGTTTAAAGCCACCTAAAATGGACTCTTTGGGCCCTTGGGGTAAATACGTTTTGTGACTTTGTCGTGTTTTGAAGTAGCTGAGGGCTTCCACTATTTAACAATTGCCCAGGCCCTACCTACGATAAATCCGACCCAGTCCATGACTCGCCAACAGTCTTATTATTAGGAAAAAAAATTCGGACAGATGATGATATCGTACTACAATCGTAGCCGTCCGTTTGTCTGTCCGTCTGTCACATTCATGTGACCTGCTAACGCCGTTGGACACAATGAGATGCCATTTGGGCGGAGACACTTGTGTGTTTCCAAGTGACATTGTTAGACAGGGCCTCAATCCCTTACGGGAAGCAGAGAATTGGGGGTGTTGCTGCCAGTCAAAACTTGCACTTCATGTTGCTGATTAGCTGCCCCCATGGGATCTGTAGCGATGCCGTTTAGACTCACTCCGACTTACTTGCCACTGACTTTGGCCCTTGCTTCTATTTTTTTTATATCGATTGATTAATTACATCAGTTACAAATGTAGTAGCGATATAATGACTACCTCAGTTTGACAGAGGAAGTAGAAATACGAGTAGTACTAATTTTGCACGTGCGTGATGAAAAAAAACAGATGCCAGTTTCAGTCGTGCGTGGGGTAATGTAGGTAATTCTTGTAGAAAGAATTCGTCTAACTTCGTTTTTAATTTGTTTAAATTATATATTTTGTTGATGCCGGCGCTGCGTTGGACCGCGTTATTTGTTTTCGTACTATACTGCTGTTGTTTCTTGCTGTTTTATGACGATAGATTTTTATAAATTAATTTTGCAACAACTGATAACTATGTGTGTAACAAACAATGTGATTATACGTTGCTCCGCGTCAGTCTTGTTTGTTGTTAGATGTCGTGTTATATATGTACATTGTTGTCCATTTTTTCTCGTTCTGCATTTATAACTACAATGACGTCATTGCAGGGTTCCGGGGGAAAATTGCTCTCGTAAATTTTAGCCTGTTCAAGAAATTTTCTTTAAAGAAGTATCTGAGGCTAGAAATTCCCCATTTTGGGGGAAACTAGAGGCAGCACTGAAATTTAGATAATCTGTAATCCACCGATGACGGTACTGGACAGTACATACAAAAACCACTTAAGGTTAAGTCAACTTTTGAACATCCGCGTCTTCTCCGTAGTTATTCTGCAGTTGTTTTGTCGGGAAATTACAACTTCTTGGCCCCCTCAATTTTTTAAGCCACGAGCCCACGACGCGGCTGTTTAACCAGCGTTCAGCTGTCCAGCTTTCATATTGTTACTTTACTACCTGCGCTGAAGAACAAGATCAGCCAGCGTATGTTTTATGTCGGTTTCTCTATCTGTCTGTCCACATATTTGTTCGATTAATCAAAAAGCTATATTTAACGCATCTTCATGAACATTTTTGAGAGATGAAGCCTGGCTAGACGAACAGACACATCTGAAACATGCAAGTTACTTTTTTTCTTCAGTGCATGCGAGTAGAACTAACAACTTAATCTATTTATTGTATGCAGCATATTTGTACATCGATTTGCTTTTTCATAACTGTTCCACTGATGGGAGAATTCCTAGTACGCCTACATTTGATGATGAAACTGAATTTTTTATTCAACGACGATCACTTGTCTATTTTGTCCGACTTATACAGCCTATGGTATATTAAACAGCTATATGCTGTGGCGTCGTTGCAGGAAAAACGGGCTAAAGAGGATGGCAATTCCTGCCTCCCATAAATTTTAGCTTGCCGGATAGTTTACTTTTTATCCGAAAATTTTCTTCCCAAAATACGAAATTCGGGGCTGAAAATCTCTCATTTTAGGGAAATCAAGAGCATTACCTGGTACTGAAATTGTGAGCACCCCATAATCTCCCGTGTCGGAAATTTGCAGCTGACTATTGGGAAAATGTAACTTTCTGCGGCCAAATTTCTTAATCTACGACGCCGCTGGCTGCATGCTGTTTGATCGGTTGACGTTGATAATTTAGTCTAGACTTAATATGCGGTTGTCCTAATAATAGGCCGTAGTAGAGATCTTGCCCGTCTGTCCGTCCGTCTGTCCCATGCGTCCGGTGGATGCGAGCTTCTTAGTCGAAAACTTAAAGGCGTGGAAAACCAAAATTGGCTTGGCATGGGCGTACCCCATGGAACTGAGTAGCTATAGCGTGGCAATTTTTGGATCACACATCAACTGTTTAAGATCGTGGAGTTTTAGGCGGACGGCCGCATAAAATGTCGGCACTGGGCCGAAATATTTTTTAAATATTTAGCGTTGTTTTCAGACTCGACGACTGTTTGGTGGTTTTTCATCAACTATTTTACGTCATCTCGTTCTTTTGATGTTGTTGCTGCTGCTGCCTGTGCGTTCAATGACGCCATTTTTCTCAGTGTTGATGATGCTATTACTGATGTGCGTGGGTGTGTCTGTGTGTTTTGTTCTGTCGATAAGCTACGTCTTGTAAAAATAAACACCACACTTCTGCCGCTGTTACTGCTGATGATTATGCGATTAATGACGATGGCATAACTAAACTGTGTCTCAAAAAAACGTCCAACTTTGTGACTGTCCAAATATTAACCGATTTTCGACATTCTTTCACTGGCACACTTTCTGGGCAATTGGTAATAAAGTGAAAAAGTCAAAAACGGCGTAAGCAAGGATCACCAAATTATCACTGTCAGCTGTCCGGAAGACTTTAGTTTCAGGATCCGTAAAGCTTTCCCATAAACTCAAAAGGCGTTACCCTGAGCGACGGCGCTAAATGATAGCGGATAGGGAAATTTTGCGATTTTTTTAGCCGTCGCCGTATCTTAGAAACGGTACGAGATGAGGCCAAGGTTACTATTGGTCACTATTGAGGCACGGAAGCACAGGCCTTCTCATGTAAAACCAGAGGCACGCAATAGAGTGTATCTCCTGAGACCTAACTTTCTGGACTGAAAAGCCTAAAATTTACAAGAACTTTTGGCTGGTGGAACTTTGCCCCTAACCCATTGGGATTTGAGAGTCTCGTAAAATGAAAACCGCTTGTGCACCCAACAGTAAATCACTAAATTCTGGCTACATCTATGACTCCCAAACATCGTCAGAAGTTCAGAACATGCCTAGATTAAGCTTAAAATTCACAAAACTGTTGGCGGTAGACCCCACTGAAGGCGGGCATACGACTCGGACCCTCTCCCTCAGACCCACAGTCGAAACTCGGATCGAGACTGTCGTTTCTACCCACGCAACTTCGACGATTTTTGCCGACCGTTAGGTTGAGCCATTCCTAGGCATGATGTGTCCGTCTGTCGTCTGTCTGTAACGCATGTATTGTGGCTAAACTGAACGTCGTATAGGGTCAGCGATGGCACCGTTGGATAGGATGATCCGACGATGACAAGTTCCAAAAGGCTGTCAATAAATAGTAACCATGTGTATCTGCGGTTTAGCCGCAATTTTGAATGCAAAGTTGCTGCCTGCAAGCCAATCACTCACGTCTGCCGAATTACCGCGTAGTATTTTAGCGTTCATTGTAGCGTTCGATACAGCTGCGTCACCATAGCTGCGTGTATGGGACTGTACTCGCTGTGGTAAATCGCTTTCTTCGGGCGACCGGAAGTCGGACGCTGGCCTTGTGATATATGGGCGGTACGGTCGGCCCACCTATAGAGCGACCGGTCTCACATTATAATTATCACAAGGTCTATATGATCGCGCAGCTTGTTGAACACATGCAGTAGGCCTAGGTCTAGAATATAGGCCCACGGTAAGATATAGGACGTTCTCTTTTTTGGCGGATTTGTTAGAAGGTAACAGGGTAGCAAAAAAGGCACCATTTTGTTTATAGACATATGCGTTAACTTCATCAAATTTCCATCGATTTTTAAAATTATTTCATAGTCAGAATCACGAAAAAAGTTTGTAACACAATCACTAAAGATTTCACCACGCCTAAAGTGTGTCGCTACACTACCTTGTGAAATATCCGTGTCTTAATTTAGAGTAACAATTGACAGCAAGACGACTTCTGTACCAACCAAGAAATTAACAGCAAGAAACAACCTGTTTGTTGTCTTAGTTATTGTCTATACACTGTGTCTCAAAAAACATCCCTGACACTTTCGATTGTCACTTGAAAACCGGTTATCAGATTTTGATAATTTTTGGTACCAATATTCCGGACACAACTTGCCATCAAATGACCATTCAGCTTTCCACCTCACCCACTGTCCGCGTTTGCACTAACGAGGGAAAGCAGATCAAGGGAAATATACCTTGAAAGAAACAGAAAACGTGAAAAAACATCTCTGACGTTATCGACTGTAACTCGAAGAAAGATTAGCAGATTTAGCAGATTTTAATAATTTTTGGCAAAAATATTTCTGATATAACTGGCTATTAAATCATTGTTCAAGTTCCCACCACACCAACGTCTGCTTCTGCACTACCTGGTGAAAGCAGACCAAGCATAATACGTGTTAAAATGAATGAAAAAACTTCAATAAATTTCATCTATCCAAATCTGTAGGTCCCAACAGCCGGTCTATTACAACATTTGACCGTCATGCAGCAGTGTTTTTAAACAATTTTACTGTAAACAGTTGAAAAATGGACAACTGGGTGAAGTGTCAGCCAAAAGTCAGAAATGTAAACAAAATATGTTTTATATATTATGTTGATTAGCCTAAGTAATCATATCGCGTTGGATAAAAAAGTAATATTTCGTTGGTTCCGTTTTCCCCAGGTAGTGCAGAAACAGACATTAAGTGGGGTGGAAAAATAAATGGTTATTTCATGGCCAGTTGTCTCAGAAATATTTGCACCAAAAATATTAAAATTTGATAATCCTTCTTAAAGTTACAATAAAAAATGTCGGGGATGTTTTTTGAGACAGTGTGTAATAACTGTCAGATCGCGCAGTTTTTGACACGCTAGAGACTAGGCTATGCTGTAGGCCAAGCGTCTTTGGCACGATTGTCGTCCGTCCGTCTGTCGTCGTTGTCGACGCGTCGTCATCGTCTGTCGCGGATGTATCGTGACTAAACGGTGCGAGATAGGCTTAGGTTGCTATTGAACACTAATAGCAAGTCGAATATTGGCTTTCAAATGGCATGAAAATCATTGACTTTGGATGACTTTAAAGGGTCATAACGCACTATATTATGCTAATTTTGCGGTATTGGCAGCAATTTTCAATGGAAAGTTTCAAGCTATAAGTGGCCGTACCTCGGAAACGGTGAGAGATAGGGCCAAGGTTACTATTAATCGCTAATAGTAAGTGGCATAAGCCCTTTCAGATGAGATGAAAATCATCGATCTTCGATGACCATAAAGGTGCTGCAGCAGAAACAGTACTGTAGCCTATAGGCTGTAACGCGTCTTTCCTAGCGACAGCTGGGTTTTCTGGTTACATCAAATGTCCAATGTGTCAGTCCGCTTTGCTGCTGGACAAGCCGGCGACGCCACTGACCAATGGCGCGATGGTAGTCGGACACTTTGGGTCTTTTCTATTCATCCTTGGAGACGGACACCTTGGGTGCTAGGGGTGTTGGAGGAGGGGTCTGAGGGTCTCAGTGGGCGGAGATTAGCTGGCCAATCACGTCAGCAGTCAGCGAGCTCCGGTCTAGTGAGGCGACTATTGAATCGATATCGGAATCGAATATTAGACCTATGAGCAAGCCTTTTGTCTATGATGCAATAAAAGTAATGAAAGAAGACCTATTATAGACTCGAATTAATTG
>Ga0209671_1001388_pt1 | contig 20123 bp, 8 predicted proteins | sample WorMetHERISLAND2_2_FD_187401 | JGI IMG/M metagenome (GOLD analysis project Ga0209671, IMG submission 187401) | Marine gutless worms symbiont microbial communities from Max Planck institute for Marine Microbiology, Germany - Olavius geniculatus... | ecosystem: Host-associated > Annelida >...
ATTGGTAACAGAGCTATTTTGCTGTCGATATTCAAAAATTATAACTTTCCTAAAGAATAACATTTTTAACGAAATTTGGTGATCGTTTTAGCAATTTATTGCAGATGAGGCGTACGAAATTATTTTTGAATTTGTTTACATTTGACATTTCTATTGTACGATTCTATGGGGTTACTTTTTTCTAACACAGTGTTATTAACAGAATTCAGTGCATCGTCAATTTTATAAATAAAAAATTATTGTGCAGGCAATGTGGTCATTCGTTATTACAGCCTTGATGTAGTTTTGAACTTGGCAGGACTCTGTTCGGTGAAAATGGGACATTTTCTTGTCTGACGTTGCAATATTGCAGTTATCTCGTTAAATTGGCGGGCAGCGTGTTAGTACAAAGTTAAGAAGCCGAGACAAACATAAACATTCGTAGAACTGACAAAACCGCGAGGCATATAAAACATGCAGCACCACTATTGTCCGGTCCGTGGTGGGCGCGTGTTACCGAATACGTTAAACGAGCCTAAATCTGCCACCGTGTTGTCTTCGGGTCGACTGCAACCATCACATTATGCTAGTTTTTATAACGGCCTCGAGGCTGCGCGGTGCGGACGCAGTGTATAAAGCTATCGTCCATTCGGCAGTTTTACGTCATGCGGTTGCCAGCGGGCGAGATTGGTCCATTAACGGTGTGGGTGGTCGGTCTGCATTGCTTGGTAACATGGTTCTGCTAAAGACTGGTTGGCATAACATAGGTGCAGAGAGTCCTGAAAACTGCATTGTTCTGTGTTTCTAACGTTTAGCTTCGATGCACAAACTGTCTCAGAGATTACACCACTTGCCGATATGCCCAAAACTGATTAGAAAAATATCCTGAAATCACACAGGGTCATTTTTTAAAGATTTTGGCCGTGGGAGGGAACAATCGTTTTCTCATGGAATCAGTGCCTATGGTTTGCATTTTGGCATTTACAGTCTGCAAGAACGACAGACAGACAAAGAGACAGATAAGCTAGTTTGCAGTATGACGGGCATTTAATTTATTGGTCCCTTGCCGTTACTTACTGTCCGTTTGTCTTCCAGTTCAAAAACAGAAAGTCATATAAAAAGTCGGCGGAATATCCCTCATGATAATGATTCGTAGCCTGTGATGAAATTCTGAGGTCGAAGGTCAAGGTCAAGGTCAAGGTCATGCAGTCGCTCGATGCGGTCTGTAACTGTCTAGCGTACGTGCAGGCTTGCAGTGAAAAATCAGGCCATTAAAATATTCTGCGACTGATGCTTTTTCAGCACGTAATCTCCTAGTTCGCGCCGCTGATAACCGCGAAACCTTGCTACATAATCGGAAATGGGTAAACTTTTAATACATGAGTCCCATAATGTAAAATTCATTTTCCTAAAATAGGAGCGGAACAAGAAACGTTCAGAATTTGGCGTGATTTTGGAAAACTTTAGCTTTTGATTGCGTATATCTCTGAAATGGAACAAAATACCAATAACAGAAAAACCGTTTTTTTCGCAGCCTTGACATGTCTCTTACTTCCTTACGACGCCAGTGCGCGTTTCTCGGTATTGGGCGGACTGCCGTCGGCCCGGGAATGCCGATGAGGTCGCTCTCGTCGATTGTGCTAATGCATTCATTGCTATAATTTGATCCTCGTCCGTCCCCGCATCACGTGGTGGTCGCCGAGTGATGACGTCACGCAGACTGATGACGTCATTTCGTCGAATTTTCCGCCGAGCCAATGCATCTCAAGTCGTCTGTGGTGTTGGCGGGTTTGAATCTGTTTTGTAGCCCACTCGTGATGGGCAGACCGCAAACATTCAACAGGTGCTTATAAATTGATCAGTGACCCAATTAATATTCACCGCTAAACCAGTGGTGTGATTTCGCGGCTACGCTATTCGTCCTGATTGACCAAAAATGCTGTCTAAGTTTTTTTATACGATTTTCTTTTTTACCCATGCAAAAAAATGTATTCGCAACGTTGCATATAAACGTATGCTTGTGCTTTCAATTGCAGCATAACAGAGATGCAAACAATTTTGTTTCAGCAAAACGTTAAAAGCAAACAAAACACCTGTCGCAATATTTTGAGAATTTAATAATGACTTTAATGACGCGCATTTTTAGTGACGATCGAAAGCTGGAAACACAGAAATTCTTACGTCTCATGATGAGGGCTGCTGAAAGTGGTCTGAGGTAGCTACTTGTCGCGTACAATAACATTACCGAATAGGCCTAGTAGGCTTAATATTGCAGTTTTGGACATTTAGAACGTCGACCAAGCTGCTGTGTGTTCAGCCGGCGTGTGGAATGACGCACCAAAGACGTAGGACATTCTCCTTGGATATCTTTTTCCCAGTCGTTTTCCAGTCTTTCTCCGTTTTATTTCTGTGACATCCGGGCATTTTCTTTCATTTACAGACGTGTTACATGTTGATCGAATGTTGCACGGTTGCGACGCTGGCAGTGAGTTGGTGTTTGAACGCTACATCGCATCTACCAGGAGGTAAAAATCCAGGAAAGGGGAGAAATGTCTCCGTCCCCCCTCCCCCGGATTAACACGGCGTCATCGGTATTAATGAGCAGTTTGTCAGCGTGCGCCGTATGAGGGATTATCTCGCATAAACCACTGCACTGTAACACACCGCATTCTCCAGACCTTGGCCTAATACCCGCAGTCCAGTAGCATTACATTACATTGCCAAACGCGCCGTAAGACAGACAACAACGCTGCACGAATCGTCGGACTAAAACAGCCAGTGAGAAGCTTACGACATGGCAAAGAAACCATATTACTTTTATGCGGCCGTTTTAATAGGTTTTGCCCGTTTGTCCGTCCGTCCGCTTGTCTGTTTGTCTGTCCCATACAGGCTGTTAACTCGAAAAGAAAAAAAACACAGCTGACGCTAGGTAAGACCGACCTTACGCCAGTGTTCGAATAGGTCAACAGAACGAACGTAGTTTTTTGCTTATTTACCAAACTTCACATCTGACGTAACTTCTGGGCTTGTAGTGGATCCGACTTGATACCACATAGGTAGCCGTCGAGCAGTCCTATTTACTTGTTTATAAAGTTTTTCGGTAAGCCGAACCGTTTAGCAACAATACATGCGTTGCACACAGACGACAGACAGACAAGAAGGTTGTGCTATAGGCGCGACCGTTAGTACGGTCGGCCAAAAATAGCGTAGAAAAAAAAACAAAATTGGTGCAAATCATTTCCATGTCAGAAGTAACCGGTTTGCCATTTTAGGTCAAAAATTCAAGAGGTCAGTGTTAGTGATTAGAGTTTCGCAGTACAGTGGGCGAGTACGTATAGGTAGGCAGACAACCGCATTTTATGTCAGCATTGAGCCGACATTTTTGCTGGTTTAAATAATGATTTCACAGATAAAAAGATACTGGCCAGTTTTTTTGCGTTACGGATGCATGCGGTGTTTTATCACACTTCGTAAAAATAATGCTAAGCTTTTCTCTGTTTTTTTTGCTGTCTGCTTTATGGTGTTTTACGGCAAAAGAGCGCTACTTGCGAGTTATATATGTTTGGCCTAACGGGCGTTTTATGCTCTAATAGAAGTCACAGGCTAGTGGCTACCGTAATTCGTTTCACTTCTGTAGAGCATAGATTTGTCTTAGCTCCGCAAGACTTTGTCTCCATTATTTTGTAGCATTTTTAAATTTTCGTAAAAAATAAATATATTTTTAATTAAAATATTTTAAACAGCAACTTCACACAACTTACAAAACTTTTCAGACTGTAATGGGGTGTTTACACGATGAAACAAATATGAAGCAAGCGTCAAGCAAAGCATAGGCCCTTTCTTACATACAGCAAACATGAAGCAAAAATGAAGCAAACATGTAGCCAACTTAGAGCACACGTCCTGCACGTGTATTTTCAATACATTTGCTTGAGGCTTGCTTCATCGTGTAAACACCATATAATAATTACTTTTTTAATTGCGAGTTAAGTTGTATAAAGCAGCTTCACTCAGCTGTCGAAAGATGTAGGATAAAGTATTAAGAGCAGTTTCGCTAATATAAACCAAAAATAATGTTTTTGCACGTTCATTGCGATTAAATTGGCTTTACTGAGGTAGCAAATAGCGTGGTTTTTGGACCACCTCCGCGTGTGCGAAATCTTATTTATAAAGAACTCGTGGACAGTCTGTTGATCGGCCAAGAATCAATTATTTCCGTGTTGTAATGAATCGTAAGTCACTGGGAAATCGCGACTAAAGAGAAGGGGTAGAAAAAAGAAAAAAGAAGGAAGAGAAAGAGAGAGAGAGTCGCCATTTGTATTGGATCGTTGCGTCACGGGTCTTAGCCCCAGAAGCGTGTAGGTGTGGGAAAACTCCTGGTGTTCAGAGGCGTAACTTGCTTGACATCAAGAAGAATCGTGCTGAAATTTTGCGCATTGCTTCAAAAGTGTAAATTTTTAGTTCTGTTTAGTTAAGTTTAGTAAAATGTTTACTGCTATTTTATGTCAAAATAACGGTGCATGCAATAAATTGAACATTATTGTAACTATTGAAACTATTGCAAAATAAAATTGTAAACAGTTATGGACAGAGATAGACACAAAGAACGCGTTCCAAGTACGAGATGAAACTGTGACTGTAAGCCTTCTTTTTCACGGATTTTTCTTTTTCTCTTCTTTTTTTCTGGAAAAAAGTGGGTAGTCTCCCCTCGTAGCTGCCTCACTCATTCCTGCTTGACCCAACTGTCAACGATCGTCACCTCACACGAACTAATTCCTCAACTTCCGCAGTCACGCTGAACACGCGCCGGGCTTAGCGTTTTAGACGCAAGATACTTGTTCTGCCAGTGAGTTATGTGACAATGCTGGACCCCGTGCGTCGCTGTAGTGCGACGATACGGGATTAGCTTTGTTGCGATAGTGCAGTTTAAACGTGTGCGCTTGAAAAACGGTCGAGTGTTGAGGTAGTTTTAGTCTACAGCACTAAATACAACCAAAAGTATTGAGTAAAAAATTAACAAAAATATAAAGAAAACATGTGAGCGTAAACAGTCTAGCAAGTGGTTCAATATTATACATTTTTATTGACCAGTCTATAGCTGCACAAGAAAAAAACATATACACTTAATATTATACGAAGGCAGTCTAAAGTAAACAGAAAAACGTGAAAGCCGAAAAGAAAAACTAATAGAAGAAAACAAAGAGAACAAATAAGTATAAAAGACTACGTGTTCAGGAAGCCAGACGAAGTTGACTAGCGCCCGCTTACTAATTCCCAACACTGCATTCCAAGTGTCATACACGACTGAAGTTCCCATATCGTCAAACGGCCGACCAGAGTGAGTTGAGGTCCCTGCTGCCACCGGCAAGTCGGCAGTCGACTGTCGACGTCCATGGCGGCTTGGACGCCGTGGTTGGCGGAAGTTGATTGGCATTAAGACGAAGCATGGGGCATGCAGTTGAATGCCATGGACCCACTCAGTGACGGGGCGTCACTGCAGAGAGAAAGATTGAGTGAGAACCGTCGCCAGTAAGCAGTGGATTCAATGGCGTCTCAAAGAACTCAGTGGCCCCTGGACCAAATATCCACGAGCTGGCTCAGCAACTTGCCTTCTTTATCTTTACCTCGCTTTTCGTTTAGGCGACCTCCGCGTCTGAAATTTTCAAGCTCGAAAATTAAAACTTACCGAATCATACGCAGAAACACTTTTTTTGTAGTTTTTACTCCGGGTTTTAGCTGAAAAATAAATTTAAACTTGTTGTGGTTATGATTATCTTTATATGATAAAAAAATCATGGCGGATTTTTGGCGCATATAATTTTGGCAGCGAATTCGGCTATCGGCTAAGGCTTGGCGACAATCTGACTTATTGGGTAACAACCAAAAATTTTTCCCATTTATCTAGATTTTACAATAAATTGGATTGAATGTTCATTTTCTATACATCTGTAATAGCGTTTATATGAGACCGAAAACTGACTTTAACATTATACAAGTTAGTGTATAAAGCATTTTTGTTGTATTAAAATATTAAGCGATTATCTTGGTGCAAAGCTTCTACTGCGTGCGTACGCAAGATAATTTTGAAAGTTGGTTAAAGTCACTATTTTATCCAGTTGTGACAAAATGGAGCGGCTTATTTTTTTGGATCACCACGCAGAGAGAAACATCTTGACCTCCAGGTGTCAGAGACATCGTGGAGAAAGAGGGGAATGATGTCTTGATCGGTCGTAAAATTTTAATGGTTCTGCAAGACGACGGTTGAGTGATTTGGTGGGACCGCTGGCTATAATATCATCTGTTCCTTTAATCGATGGACCGTAGCGACATGTACGATTTCTTTCCTATCTGCGGTCCATAGCATTAAATTTAGCCTGAGCGTCGGTGTTAACAAGTGCAGGGACGAATTACCGAGGCGAGTCATAGTGTAATAGTCATCTTCATTCAGCGTCGTCTTGTAGAAGATAAAAAAAAGAAAAAAAGTACAACAACAGGCCTAAAGGAGAACCGAATATATGCGCATCTGCAGCAGCAAAAACATAGACCTATAAATTAGCAGTTTATCTAGTTTATGCAAGGTAATTAACTAGCCGAAGTAAAGCAGGCCACATGAAGTAATTAAAACGTACATTTGTATGGTGCATAACGTTTAGAATAACTTCTTTTAAATTAGTGTCTTCTTGTACGATATATTGTGACTTGATTGGAAATTCTTGATCTCATATGCACGCACGTTTGTTATCTGCATTAATTTGTTACTTACCTACTTGCATACTTACTTATTTACTTACGTCAGAACAAAAAAGCAGTATTCTTCTCACGAGAATGACATTCAGTCAGTCACCGATAGTGTTGGTGTCAAACTTAATTCGGCTACTGTTGTTAGGACTATTGTTAGTTGATTCTGCAATCAACACCAATCGAATTTGCTCTTGTATTTTGCTTGCTGCGGCATACGTCAAGTCTCTGGCGAGTTTACCAAACACTTCAGTGTCCCAGCCAGCGTATACAGTTTGGGGTATTTTTCTGACATCAATATTTCACAAGGTAGAGTAACAACACGCGTGAGAGCCGACGGGATCTTTATTTATTGCTTCATTGTGCATTTCACAGACAATGCGCCAGTGAGATTCTTTTTTAAATCGATCAATATTTGACGAAAGTGTGGTTTTTGTTGCGACTGATACGGTGTACACTGCGTTCCAGAATAGTTTAGCAGTGGATTTACCGGGAATTCTAGAAATAGTGCGGCTTAAGTTTTAGGTTTACATTGATGCTAATATAAACATTGTAATACACATATTGTACTGTAATAGCTTTCGTTCACACATTTCGACTTTATAGATACTATTTCTGTTTATGCCGTTTGTGCCGACGATTTAGGAGCAGAAATAGTAGAAATCAGCAAAAGGCTGCAGAGAAAAACGCGCCAGCTGAGAAGTACCCAACAAATAGTTGTAGTTGTTTATTAGATTTTGTTGTTGGCTGCAGGTCTTTTGTAAGAAAAGCTGGTGATGTCTGACTTGTAAAACGATTAAAGCTTAGCTTCCATCCGACGCAACGCACGCAAAACAACGTACGCAACGCAAGAATAGACATCCCTTTTATCTTTGCGTTTTAGCCGTTACGTCTCCTGCGTTTGCTGCGTCAAGAAATTATGCAAGGACGTTGCGTGCGTTGCGTTTGGTGGAAACGCGTCTTAACAAGTTGAGCAATGTCTGTTTTTCTTCTTTTCCGTGCGTGACAATGGACTATCACAGTGAATCGGACCAGGACGGTCGACGTTAAGACGTCTTTATGATGTGCCAGTGACGACCGTTGTGGCGTTTTTTTTGTGTCGAAAAAGTGTTGTCAGACACACGCCATTGACATCCGTAGACACATGCGTGACACGGATATTTATGGTGGTGGGCTTTCTTAGCGTTTTATTTGTAGTTCTTTGCGCAAGTCTGAGATCAACAAGAGTTACTTACTTACGATGATAAAATATGTAGGCCTGTAGTTTAAAAAAACGTAAAATCGTTTCGTATGGCACTGTGCAGCATGGGTAGTTTTATTTTTCGGGTAGTGAGAAGTTTATATGATCCCATACAAAATAGATGACTGACTATTCAAGAACAACAGTACTGATAGGTTTTTCTTGATGATAATGTTTGAGAATTTTCGTCCAAAAACCAAGATGTGTTTTGTCACCAATGGCCGCCCATTGGAAATATAAGAAATACAGCACTCGGAATGTATTCATAGGTGTGCGTGATGGTACACGGAACTTGAACACATTTCAGCAAAACCGCTGCATGCAAGTAGAAGAAAAGAAAGGGACACCGCATTTTGCATAGGCCTACGTCTCGCCCGGGTAGTCTCGCTATTGTCAACATGAGAACTGCGGGCAGACGAATGTGGGGACAATCCGCCAGGGAAATATCCAGGACCTGTCCAGTCATCTGCACGGCAGTAATAAACGCAGCACACAAGTGCGTCGAACACAGAAAAAAGATGGATCGACGTCGTCGAGTATAACATGAAGGACTCGCAGCTTGACTTGAAAGACGTAGAGAATAGAGCTGAGTAAAGAAAAAAGACCCGTGTGGCTGACCCCTCACCCGATGGATCCACAGTCTGAAGGAGAAAGAGACAGGTGCGACGAACAAAACATGGTCGATGACGTCAACATTCTGACTGCAAAGAGGAATTCAACCAGACGATTGACAGTTACAGTTAATGGACTAAGCAGCACTAGTTGCTTATTATTAACGTCCATGTTTTATTTGTCGAGCCTGTCTTTGGATGCATTTACGCTACACCACCCACAACATTTTCTGGAAATTTTTCAATGTTATATTTCGTTCAATCACTTTGACTGACGGATAATTTAAAACTAGTTTTGGCATTTTTGTGTTGCTGCCGCGAGTGGGCGTTAACCGAAAATGAGGTGATCGAAAACGACGATGTGTTACTGTCTTTGGTAGCTGTATATTTAAAATCTTAGAATTCAGACTAAAGATCATCGTATGCTTTAAAATACTCAACATAAACTTGCTTCAGTTGATATGCAGTTTATGCAATTCTGTCGGTGGTATCTGCGTATTGCGCAACATGGACTACCGACTCTCGCGAAGTAATTTTGCTGAAAATGTTAATCGTAACGTACTGTTGCATAACTACGCACAAAAAACGAATTTTTAACTGTAGCGTCATGGTGAAACGAAACGACGTGACGCCGTGATCTTTAAGCGACAGCTGAGTTTCTTGCCTACTACATATTTCAGTCATTCTACGAACGCGCTAATGTGACTAACGATTTCACAAAATTTCTGATTTTAAGAATTTACTGTATTGTACCGCTGGTTTACTTGTTGGCTGGTGCAGGCAATGGATGTCCGCATAAGACACTGCACGGTATCAGTACTCCGTGCAAATCAGTTGCCACAATTTCCGAGATTGTAAAGCGCAGTGAGCAGGGCTAGACTACCGGGGATTTTTACCGTTACGTACTCGCAGTATTCACATCGTTGGTGGTCTCCCACAGTGTCGCCGGTGCGGTGCCTTACCAGACAGCAGCAGTAGCGCTACGGCACTAGCATCGGTCGCTGTCGGTTGATAATTAGAATTATCAAATAATTTAATAATTATAATCTGTAGGCTGCCTGCCAGCAAAGAACAATGTCTATGTACGCTGTGACGTACGTGTGCTGGATTTCGATAGTAATTTCGTCGAGTGTGGGTTGATAATTCGAAGGCGCCTTGTCGACTGCGCACCACCGCGCGGCGCATGCGTATGAGCTACTGGATCGACCCACCACGTCAGCATAGAGACGCCTAGCCCATTCAGTCAGTCGGTCAGGAAGAAAACAACGGCGCGCTGCAGTGGGCAGACACACCACACCATCAGTCATTCAGTCGGTCGGTCGGTCGGTCGTAGTGCCGTCGTATCGTCGGCGCGCAGTGCCCTGCCGCGTACGTACGAGGCACTGGTCTGTGAAGAGCGCACCGCTCAGTTGACTGCTGCAGCAAAATAGGACGCCACTGCTGCCGCCGAACGACGACGACGGAAAAAAACGTGCATTTGCCTATCAGCTAGCTTTTTAACTGTGCGTCGTGGTGGTAGTGAATCTCGCACGGTATTTGCCATCGTCGTTGCGCCAAAGTTGCATGCACGTACGTAGGCCTGGTCGCGGGACGGTGAATGGTGAATCTATCGCCGTTGCGTCTGCCGTTTATATAGAACTTCGCTTTTTTAATTCTCAGCCTTGAATCTAATTCACATATAGTCTACTTTCGTTTACGACCGTTACGTAGTCGCACCGACTTTCTCCGTGTGCCTAAAATTCGTTTTCTCGTTCGTGTGATTTGACTTCTTCCACGACGACGGAAGAAACATGGATCGGGAAGTGGCATACGCCACTCGGAGGCGTTTTAATTACGATTAATATTCATATAGCTGCCAGGGCAAGGAGTCTACAAGTACGGGTAGGTACGGCGTACGCGTACGTAGCCTGCGCACGACGTACCCGCGTGCGTACGATCGGACAGGAGTCGTAGTAGGTGGAAAAGCGGTCCCCGCCGAAGGAGTGGACGCAGTTTACCACCGGGCGACTCCACCAAAACCACGTGATTGATGGTTGCTCCGGCACGCATGCGCAATGACGCGCTTCGACGATTTCAATTCGATCGGCGACCAGATAACTAATAAATCGACAGCAACGACGACGTCGACGACAACAACAACTTACTAGCCGTCAAGTTGCCCTTGTCGCCGCCATGTTGGTGACTATAATGACGTCATTATTCTTTTTTTCGGTTTGACTCGGCCAGCGTCTTTTACTACTTTGGGTACACACAGAGTAGAAGACGGAATCGGACAAACCGAAAATAAATCGTTACCGTTTATGACGTCATTGTTCTTCCGTTTCGTCGCTGTGAATGTTATCTACTTCCGGTCTGTTCGCTGAGCCAAACCGGAAGTACGTCGACAAGATGGCGGTCCATCGGATGTTGACGATTAGTGCGGCGGCGACGATGTGGGGGTGATAAAGGTGTGAAGTGATGGGGAGGGTGAAAGTTCAACCCTGTTTATGGCTGATTTTCGCCGGTGCACTCTTCGTCGTTCCACATACGGGCGTCCACACGTCACGATCAGGTAAACACCGCAGGTTGTGAATGAAAACTGCTTTCGATCAAGTTTGAAAGTAATAATAAAGTAAGAACTAATTATTTTAGTATTGATGTAGCCTAATGCATCTATCAGGATGCGGGCTGAACTAAGGTAATGACTAAGGCAAGACATTTTCATCATCTTCATCATCATCATCATTAGTTGCCATGCCAGGTCCGGGCGTTGGCGATGACGTCGTGCTCTCCCAGTCTTGCACTTCTTCTTACTGGCTGTAGGATACAGCCAATTCTTCAGGCTAGTGAGGTAGCTGATTCTTGGTCTTTCTGGCTCTTATCGAACTTGCCGGTCATAATTAGATTTTGCAGTTTTGACTTCCTGATGACGTGTCCCAAGAACTCTGCTTGTCTTTTCCTGATTTTCTTTAACAGATGTCTCTCAGTACCAGCTCGGTTGAGAACGTTGTCGTTGGTCTCATGATCTGTTTAAGGTATGCGCAGCATCCGTCATAAGAACCACATTTCAGCTGCTTCCAAACAAATTTCGTTTTGCGCTTATTGTCCGCGTCTCGCTGTTTTATCCTAACACAAAGTATCACATCTTTCGCACAAAAAAAACAATCCGACTCAATACTGTATATCTACTATACCAAAGATGCAAAAAAGAAAAACATAATGATAATCAAGATGATCGCAAAAATCTTTTCTGAGCGTCGATGTTTGTATAGACTGTCGAGTGTTTTGTGCAAGCTGGCATAATTTGAAGAAGTCGATGGCGTGATGCAATCAGTACCCAATCACTAATCACTCTATTGATCGGTGACTATAGAGGCACATCGTTACGAGCATTAGGCCGTCACGCATGCAGTCGTTTATGACGGTTGACAATGTGATGCGCCGCTCGGTCTTGTGATTATGACGTCATTGTGACGTCATGTCCGGTTGGTGCCAGGCGGCTAGTTTCGTGATTGGTTGGACACGGACACTGATTTTTAGTGTGACGCGAAAAGAAAAAGTCAGAACTGCACCACGACTGAGTAAATTAGTTATAGCACCATTAAATTGGGAGTGCTCCTCGATTATTACCGGAAGATCATTATAAGATAGGAAACTTTATCCACAATTATACGAAATTTTTAAAAAAAGGTGATTAGTTTATAAAAGAACTTCAAGTTAGCATAAACAGAAGATTTACACAAGATTTATGCAAAAGTGTCGTACGGTCGTAGCGAACACTGTGCGATGTATTGATTTTTTATATGTTTATAGTCGTGCTTCTGGTTAACATCAAAAGCTACGCTGGTCCTAAGGCTTATAATTATTATTTTCTCACAGATTTGTGTCCCATCGCACCAAATCTTCGCGACATCACTGATGCAGAGGGCCACTGTCGGCGAGGGTTTAGCATTTAGCATGCTGGCGACGGCGCAAACGAATGACGAATGGTCTGCTAGCAGCAGAGCGAATAGACTGGATGGCGACGACTTCCAATGGCGTACCTAGTATTGACCAAATGGAGCAGTTTCTCCCCCCCCAGAATGGCCAGTTATGTAATTCGCGCAGATTTAAAGAAATTTTTTGGGGAAGAGAAAGGGGATAAAGGGTTTAATTGTTATAGAGGGTAATTTTAACGCGCTATGCGCTATATGAATTCACGTTTTACTCATTTACTTACTTATTACTCACTGGACAAAAAGTGGGTGTACAGAAAATTTTGTGCCTTCTTTGCTGGCACATCATCTGTACCGCCACTATTACACATGTGGCACCGCTCTTGTTTGCCTATATTCTTTAAACTGCGCTGAATTTGGTTAGTTGATTCTCAGAAAAATAATTAAGATTGTTGCCACCGTATTTTGTGTTTTAAGGCCATCATGCACCAAATTCGATTTCGGCTGGAGCTCCGCCTTAGGCCCTGCTGGGGAAGCTCACAGCGCTCCCTCAGACTTCTTACTAGAAATTTATGGGTCATACTTTTAAGGGAAGGAGAATAGGGAGTGGAGGCAAGAGGGAAAGAAAAGGGAAGAAAAAAAGAAGGACGGGAAAGGGAAAGGGAAAAATGAAAAAGAAGGGAAGGGAAGGGAAAGCCGTCTGGATTTGCTGTCTCCAGAATAATTTTTAGCTACGCCATGCTTTGACGACTGCAGCAGCTGTGCTTCAAGCGTCATGCTTTGACTCGACCAACCCATGCAGTCGCCATGCAAGCAAGTTGACGTGTCAGCTGCATGAGGCTGCAAGACGCAACGCTTTGAGACGACTTTGGGAGAATATACAGCGAACTTCTTCGTTCTCGTCTTTATTAGGCGGCTGCATATTATGGAACATCAGATTTGTAGCTACTGTCACCGTTTATTACATGAACTTCATAATAATAATTTTGTGTGTCACTTTAAAATTATTTCCCCCTTTTCGTGCTTCCCTCGTACCAAATCCCGACCGTTACAGTTCTTTATTGGAGCCATGTCAGAAGTACGGAGCGTCACCTGCCATATGGGATCGCACAGTGTTATGTAGGCCGACGCCAATGCACGAAAAAGTCGACCAGTGAGTAGTGGTCGTCAAAGATTCGGCGGCAGATTGCGACTGGGGGGCGAACAGGCGTGTCTACCTCCCGCATGCTTGGCCAGGCTATCGGTCCGCAAAAGCGAGCGGGTGTCAGGCGCGCGGTTTCTGATTGATTCTGATCGAGCAGCGGCGCGTGAAATTTGTATGGACCTGCAGACGGCACGAGACTACACCCATGGTGCGCCAGAAAAACAATCCGCTAGAAAAAAAGTGCTATATTTCTTGAAATACAGCACATTTTGCATAGTTTACACTGTGTATAAAAAAGAACTCGGGCCACGTGACCTGAATCTTGACCTTAACTTTGATTCATTTCGTGTTCATTGTCCAGCTGGACACATTGGGACACACTCCGACGCCATCCGTGTCCGCCAAGGAGCTGCCACCTTTGCTTCCTCTCAGGTGAACTCCATCTTCAGTAGGTGTTTGTTCATTGTGCCTTTATAGTTCGCTCAGGGTCGTCTCTCGTATCCTGGTGCTTGCAGGTACGCCTGCCAGTACAGTGCTTGCTGTGGTAACGTACCTGACAAATTTTATTACAATATCTGGCCTAATTCAAAACTCATTTATTTGAAGAAAAAAGTGAATAAATTGCCATTTTGACATACAAATAACGGCGCTGATCTTCACATCTTACACGCGTATTTACTTTATTTTTTGCATGTTTGATATTCTTTCATTGTTTTCTAAAGAATTGTTTTGGGCGCACCGTGTGGAGGACGTATATTGCCGTTTGGACGAGGACGGCGTGGTGAATTCTGATGCTGGTGCTGCGGCTGCTGGCAAATTGGGAAAGAATGCTGCCCAAAGACGAGAAGTTATCACTTCTGTTTTGTACTGAATTAGAGCTGTGCGGAGCACCGATACCGGCCTACTGTATTACAACTACTAAATGTGTTATAGGAGACAATCAAGTAGTCGAGTAAAGGCCCGTGTAGATTGTGTCATTGTGAGCATTGTATCTGGCAAGCGGACGTGAGACGTGGGTTGGTGGCGTGGTGTAGTGGTAACGCGTTTGATCCGATCAACGAAGTTACTGTACGCCGGGTCCGGTTAGTACTGCGATGGGTGACTGTCTGTGGGCAGGTAAACCATCTCGGTATGTAACCAGCCGCCTAGGTCAACTCAGTCGTTCATCCCTCCGGGGTAGGTAAATCGAGTACCGGCCTATCTGGCTGGGGTTAAGGCGGAGCGCATTCACCTGTGTCGGGTGGGAGGTAACACTATGTGATCCCATACTGCAGGTGACGCTCCGTAGCTCTGAGATGGGCGTTGTTGTTGTGATAGCCCACCAACTCTTCTTTTCTCGTCAGAGACGATACGAGAAGAGTGAGGGAGGGGGATATGGAGTCGTTTGCAGCCGTTGTGGTGGACGAACTGTCGTCGGGTACAGACGTCGACATGCCGAGGCTTATTGTCGACGTTCCTTCGACGACAGCCGAACCGGCGCCGGCTGTTGGTTCCACCACAGAAAGGCGACTCCACCAGAGATGGGCGTCCCATTAAGGGCTATATTATTACCTTTAATTTTAAACTTTTTTAATGGCAACAATGTCTTTTGAGCAAATAGTTAGGTGTGTCAGTTCAAAGACGTCGCGTAACCAGCTGCTTCGTGGCCTTTCAAGCTATTTTCTTTAGCCGGGATCTAGGCTACTATCATGCGCCGTTTAGCCATAACACATTTCGTGACAGACGACAGATGACAGATGGACAGACAGACAACACATTGTACCATAAGCGCGACTGTTAGTACGGTAAGCTAAAAATAAAGCAAAATAAATATATATAAATCGTGCGCGTAAAATCTAGCTAAATTAGACATTTAAAACAAATATTGAATTATCTTGCATTAACTGTATGGAAAAATAAGAAGTATATGGACTTAAACCTATTACACAAGCATTTCAGATTATCAAATGAAACAATAAGAAATGGTAGTGGAAGTTCGTATCATCGGATCCCTGGTAGAGCTTAATCTGTTGCACTTTACCGAAGTCAACGTCGCCAAAGACTTCTAATACAGGAAATTCGAAATACGCGTCGCATCTCTATAGACCGAGCGTCCGAGTATTGTGTGGACTGCACGCTGATTTGCGGGCGCCGTTTACGTTCTCTCGACTAACGCGAGAAAGAAAGACCGACTGCGAGACCATAAGCCCCATTGCAGTCACACACACGACCCGCCGCGGTCCGCACTCCGCAGTCGAATTACAGCTGCTAATGATAACTTATGCCGCTAGGTGTCGTGACTGCGTCAGCAGGAGCATCAGCCTCAGCAGCCGCTGTGACGTCATTCCAGGCAGTCCTCGATATTCCCGTCATTCGGAGTCCGTCCGTAACTGGAAGTAGGGCTCGCCCGCCGGCTCTTCTCTGCTCTTTTATGTGTACTTTTTGCCGTCCGTCTGACCGTCTGTAACGCTGACGTATTGGCGGCGCCATGTACGTTCGGTTACTTGGAAAGTAATCACGCAAACAATAGCCCTTGTCCAGGGTCTTCGTTCCTCGGGACTCCAGCAGCATCGGCATCGGCTATACTTGTTTATCACTATAGCATGTACAGGAGAAATAAATAAGAAATAAAATAAGAAGGAACAAAAGCAGTACTGTTTCCTCTTACCTTCTGTTTTTATTTGCCGTTTTATTTCTGTTTTATTCTGCATTCATTCATTTAAATCAGAGAGTCCATAATACACGACGAACCACAAATATGCAAGATACTAAAACTGGGAACTTTCGGCTCAAACAATAATTATGCCTGTCACGCTACTGTATTTATACTGCTTTATTTAAGTCTACTTTGTATTGCTTTTGCGCACTATAAGTAGGCTATGTTATGATGATGATGATGATGTATTTATAAGCAAAGAAAGACTTCAGACATTTCTTTTATGGGCCTAAAATGGTACACACCTGCTGTATGTTATGTATGTTATGTATGTTGTGTTCAGCGACGTTTTATCTGCAGTTTATTACAATAATGACGGCGGTTCTCATTATAATGTTGGTCTACGCGGGAGGGCCTGTGGCGTCAGAGTAATCGCTCTCTGATAGGCATGCGAGCGACTATACGGTCAAACAATAATACACCGAGATCGCATGGCAAGCACGCCCCGCTTGGCGCTTTGGTCGCACTTCTGGTCAAATCAGCTTTGTAGCTGAGCTGGCCGGGCAATGCCAACAACTATGATACGCCTGTATAGAGTCTAAGATAGCCTACCTTGAGCTTGGTCTTAACATTTTGGTTGTTTTTCAAGTCTGTAGTCAGTCTGTGTGATCAGTGACACAGTGAATGGCCGGGCAATGCAGCAGTCTGCTCGGTCACGAACACTGTAGTACCGACTCAGCTGTCCGGCGCTTGAATAACGTAATGCGATTGTAGCGCTTGGTCCACGGAGTGACGCCTTGGCCACTATACGGGGCGTCCGTTTCATTCTCCCTTATCAACGTCACTATATACATGGTGTGCCAAAAAATGACCCAACTTGCTTTTGTCAGAACTTCGTCAAATTTCCACCAAATTTGATAATTTTTGGCACGCAGATAGCCAAGACGATAAAACTATGTAAAGTGCAGTCACTATCCACCTGACATAATTTATTTCAACGCACTACCGTGTTAAAGACAGATGTTCCAAATTATTGCATACAGTGCTTAGTTGTTGTCACCGTAAAAGTTATAACGATTTAATTAAACACACGATAAACTAAAATGTGATTTATTTAGCAGAATTATAACTTTGTGTAACAACATGCTTCCATAAGCAAAATGTGCACAGTGGCTTAGACGTGATGCCACTGCTGATAGCGGCATTAACGATCAACTGATCAATATTACAGCACTCATTAATGGATTAAATGTGTTTTGCGCTTATAAAACAGCTATTATGTTGTCTGCTATTTTTAGCGTTAAATATTTAATACCACAAAATTATTAAATCCCATGGCATCCTCTGTCGAACTGACAATGAAAAGGTGAGCAATCTGATAGGCCTACTGACAATCACCGCGTAATGTAACAATTTGGAGCACCGGCGTTTTACAAGGTAATGCGTTGATATAAATTAGGTGAGGTGGACAATCATTTTGAGTGTACCTCATCTAGTTTTATCGTCTTGGCTATCTGCATGCCAGAAATTATCAAATTTGGTGGAGATCTGACAAAAATAAGTTGGACCATTTTTTGCACACCCTGTAGCATAGAGTGCTCACAGCCGGCACAGTTAAGCAAATCGCAATGCGTCGCAGCCAATACGTACAAAGACGCCTTAAGTAATCGCCTATAGGGGCCTATTGTTCAAAAGTAATGTCTAGCTGCCGGATCTCGATAGGCACGTTGTTCTAGAGCCGCTGACCGCAACAGAACATCTCACTGACAGTGTGTGACTCCGGCACCAGACGGTGTCGGTCCGGCGCTGCTGCCACGTCTCAGATCGGCCGACTTCTAACGCCGCTCGACACTCGTCGTGACCGCCGACAATTTGCGCGCCATTCAGCGACTGCAGCCAGCGACGCAAATTGACGCCGAAATCTACTTAGAGCGCACCGGCCCAGCCTAGGACGACTGCATCGGCGGCGGGGAAGACGTGCGCCGAACGCCAATGTTGTCCCCACGACGACCGACGGGTGCGACCACACGACAACTGGGGACCATCAGCGGTGTCTTGCGCTGTCTTGTGTCTTTGCGCGGATAAAGATCGGCTTTGAAGTTGCAGCTCCGCACATACGTTTGAGCTTAATAATATCTCCTGTCTTGTCCGTTTGACTGTATTCGTTTGAGAATTAGATAATTACAATAGGGGTCTATGTGTATGATCACATTGCAGTTAAAATTTGTAAGGCCCTACACATTTTTGAAACATACAGACAAAGTAGCAAGCTACACCAACAGCTGATATCTTAGACTGTGCCTGTAATAGAAGCACAAACAACGCTGATGAAAATAATATTGACAGACGAATCTAAAAGTCTGGGTGTGGCCATTAAAATGTCATCATATTTGTCATATCTCCGTTTTCTATAATTATCCCCGTTTTCATTTTCTATTGATAAGGGGTATAAACATTCGCGACGTAAAAAGCCCAAATTGAATTATACACTTTGTCAAAAACTTGCAAAAAAAGTCTTTCAGTTTTATACCGTTTTAGTCAGTTGACTTTTCTCGTCATGACTTTACCACTTAACTTAGGTATTTCGGTCTGAATTAGAAACGTACTACGGCATTTCGCCGCTTCAGTTTACTTCTAGATTATGCACAACCCTTGTCCCTTCGTCGTCACATTTCAGACATCGTTATTATTTATCCCAATGATCACACGACCCGCACTCGACTGGTCTATCTTTGACCGGGCGCCGATAAAGTGTCCAATGATGCGGTAAACTCGACAAGACGCGCTGCCACTGTAAATATTTTGCGACGACACGACACCGCATTTACCTTTATAGCAAAAAGCAATGAACGAAAAATGAACGACATTTAATCGGATTTGTCTGCATGTCGAAACACATTGCAGAACTTATGGAAAGTTTGCAGTGGCTATCCACGACAGTGTCAATCCAAATTTGTTTAATGGAATATTTTAGTGAAATATTTTTTGGCAAATAGGCTCATATCATTCAGCGTCTTCGCTATGGGTGAGTCATGTCAAATTTTTGGATGAACTGCAACTGGAAAAAATGGTCTTTGGGCTTGTCTGTCGGTGGAGCACATATACAAAACCAGCATGTAACAGACAACCGGACAACGTCTTAACACAGCTAATACACAGTTTACATCGTTCTGCCTATAGCAGGCGTTGAAGCAATACTAACTTTCTGTGTACAGTGAAGGTAGTTCCATACATATCATGTGTATTATATTTCGGCCTACGTCTACCTCTGGTTTATGGTATATTTCGATCTAGTTCTGAATATGCCTTCAGTCTTAAATGTAGCAGATGATATAATGATATTTAGTGGAATATTTTTTGGTATAATCGCAGCCACGTGGAAAGTTATTAGGTTGCAGTAAAGTAAAGTGAAGTAAAGTAAAATGTAAATTTATATAGCGCATATTGTCAAAACTAACCTCTAATGCGCTTGTCACACTAGTACTGACTGAACAGGATTGTTTTAAGAACTGTTTGAAACTGTGAATGTCACACGCTGGATCTCTGAGTTCATCTGGCAGCGAGTTCCAGACCGTCGGACCAGCAACTGGAAAAGCCCGACGGCCGTTCGTGTTGAGTCAACAGCGGGGTACGATTGGCCGGTGTCGGTTGGCAGAACGTAGTCGATGTCGCGATGCAACTTCGATGGCTGGCTTGATATGATCGGCAAGGTACCGAGGTGCTTGTCCGTGCAAACAACGATACGTCATGAGGCCGAGCTTGAAGGTGACTCTCTCAGGCACATCCAGCCAGTGCAGTTTGTCATGAAGAAGTCTCGACAGACCACGATCAAGTTTCTTCGTGTCGCTGACTACTCGGGCGG
>Ga0209671_1001390_pt1 | contig 20118 bp, 9 predicted proteins | sample WorMetHERISLAND2_2_FD_187401 | JGI IMG/M metagenome (GOLD analysis project Ga0209671, IMG submission 187401) | Marine gutless worms symbiont microbial communities from Max Planck institute for Marine Microbiology, Germany - Olavius geniculatus... | ecosystem: Host-associated > Annelida >...
TAATCAACCCTGCCAAATTTTATCTCAATCGGTTCAGGGGTTTTGATTCTGTGTGGGGTCGAATTTTTGGCTTTCGCCGTTAACACAGGGCTTGAACTACCATTCAGCCTGTGACAGGCAGTGCTGACAAGCTTTCTAGCGGTATCAACATATATGACCTTAAGCGGCCATGAAATCCAAAATGGCTGGTTTTAGTAATTTTTTGTGAATTCAGGTTGTGACGCTTATTTCAAGAGTAACTTGTCCCCCAGATTGCTTTACGTTGATGCTGTCAGACATCTCATAAGCAATAGCTAAGATTTCTTGTTATTTTCATGACTGTCAGTTAAACATGCAAACAGCAGGAAATACACACCTAATTATATCAAGATCTAACAGATAGGAGTTGCCTAATTTACAGTTGTTTGGTATTAGACTACAGGACCCGACAGCTTAATTGGCATCAAACAGCAAACATTCCTATCCATGAACACTTTGGATCGCTTGTCGATTCTGCCTTCTCGTTACGTTTCTAATGTCCGCATCCTCTCAAGTCCAGCCACACCAATAACACAATCCCATAAGTTTCCTCGGCTGTCCCCTCCATCCAATTCCAATCATATCCATCAAAATGCACCGCACCGCATAACCCAATCATAATCAGTTTCAAGTTCAACACAACTGAACCAGTTTAATATCTACACACGTGCAATACCTTCCAAAGTAGAACGCACTCACGGTGCAATGCCATGTGAATTTCTAGTACAATAACGACAAGCAGCTGCGGTTGTACTTACAGAGTCGATCGACGTTTTCCTTGAACAAGCTGACGCAGTTCCACGACCAGTCGACGAGACATCGCATCGTACAATTCTCCGTCACAAACTCTGTGCAATCACAAGCATTACACACTAACCAAGCAGCACCTCAATACCTTTGCTCAGTAAGGACCAATTTCTGGCTATTAACCAGTCGGTCAACCAAGCTCATTAATATTCATGACGTCGGTGCCTGCACTGAATGATGTACCACGTCATCAGCATGGCCAATAACAAATGAGTGTGAGCTGGCAGATAGCTAACAGAATAGCAGTAGCTATCAAGAAATATGAGCTAATGCTCAACAAATATGAGCTAATGCTCACGAGATGTGCGAAAGCCTATAGCAGTTCCGGTTCAGTAGTTTAGCTGAAAATTGGGGTGTTCACGCTAAGTTAATATACAAATACCAAATTCTCTATCTGGATTGCATAACGATAGTAGCGTGGTGCCACCTTGTGAATGATACAGATTTGTGTCGCAGCCCGAAATCGCCAAAAAATCCATAAAACCCCCTATTGTGGCGTTCAAGGTCATTCAAGGTCATTGAATTCGGGGCCAATCGAGAGCCAGTGTTCAACTTCCTATTGGTGATTAACAGTAACCTAGGCCCTATCTCGCACCGTTACTGAGATACAGCGACTTATTGGCCCAAAATCGCAAACTTTGCTCAACCCCCTCTCATTTAGCACCCTCGTTCGGGGTGACCCCATTCGAATTTACGGAAAAGCTTTATGGTTCCTGAAACTAGAGTCTTCCAGGCAGCCGACAGTGAAGATTTGGTGATCCTATCTTGCATCATTTTTGACTGATCCACCCGTGTGGCAGACAGACAGACGAACAGTCAGACAGAATTGCGATGGCTAAGATGCGCTGAAAGCAGTAGCTGCTTTCATGCGTAAAAAAGTGAAACCAGCCCTAAGCCAGCACTTCCATACTGAATAGCAATTATCTCTACTAATTCATTTAATACTGTTTACACGGTTCCCACTGTAGTTGGAAAACAAAACTCGAAGACTTTTCATAGACTTCAGGGACATTAATTTTCAAACACTAAACGTCAACATTAGTTCATATCATTAAACATTACGCGAAATGTTGCCAACTGTAATGCAATCAAGTTGAAGCCACATTAAAATACTGCCAACACATTAATTTACAGATCACATACCTCAGTCTCACCCATATTTTTAAGCAGTAAATACACTTAAATAATTCCAGGATGTTCAAGGAGCAAAAAACTCAACTTCGAGTACTTTGAAAAACCAACCCATGAATGTGTGGGAAACCTGTGTTTCGATTTACACAAAAGCTCTAACTTTCTTCCACTTCTCACAAAATATAGTAAATCACATAAAAGATTATTGAACACCGTGATTATTCAAACATGCAGTCTATTTGCAATGAAGTTGCTGACTGAAGCATCTTTACCCGCAGTACTCCATTCTGATATGCAAGCCCTGATGAAGTCAACCAATCCATGCTCTAATGCCATTGACAGAACCGTTTCTCGTTTGTCGGTCTACGACACAGACAACTTAACCTTCACAGTTCACACACTAGCAAAGACCAACAGCCACATTCTCAAAACTTCTTCAGACGATCTTTAAAAGATTTCCTAAAAAGATGCACATTTTTGAAACGTATTCAGAAAATGTCTTCGGAAGATGTTCCCAGAAAAAAATATTTTAAACGAATGCACATTCTCGAAACTTCTGTGCAAAAATCGAGAAGAATATGTAGTTAGAAAAGCGCTAACCATGTGCTGTGTCTTACTAAAAAGCTGCCTAATAATAATTTTTTTAGAAAAGTACCATAAACCTCTTAGAATAAGGACTAACAGTGGACCCATGCAAAGATCCGCTAACTTGGGTCCACCGGTATTTTTAGTTTTTTACGTGGTCTGTTTACTACAAAATTTTGTACACATAATGCCACAGACGATATGAACAAATGTTGCAAATTTGGTCACTTTACGATTTCTGCTTTTTTTCAGGCGTGCATATATTGTGGATAAACCGTATATCAGTATGTATAGTTTAGCCACAATATATGCACACACGAAAAAGTAGAGATCATACAGTGACCAAATTTGCGGCATTTGTTCACGTTGTGTACAAAATTTTGTAGCAAACGAACCACATTTGAAAAAGCTATAGTAAAAAAACTTTTTAAAACGACATACAGTTTAGCCACAATATATGCACACACAAAAAGGGAAAATCATACAGAAGCCAAATTTGCAGCATTTGTTCATGCTTTCCGTGGCACTATGCATACAAAATTTTGTAGCAAACGTACTACGTATGACAAAGTTATAGTAAAAAACTAAAAATATCGAAGGACCCAAATTCGCGGACCCGAGAACGGCCGCCGTCAGTCCAGATTTTAAGAGGTCTATGAAAAGTACAAATTGTTGACAAATCGTTGGCACTTAGTTTAGACGTCATATGTGATACCATGTATTATCAACATGACTGCTGTTAAATTGGCAGATCTGTGCCTCGTCAACTTAAACAACGAAGTGATGTGTGAACAGCGTTTTTCATTGACAATAAATCGAACAAGTAATTTCAGCAAAGCTCACATGACGCACAACAGCATTGGTCCTGCCATCTGGGCAATCAGTGTACAGCATGCAATAAAATAATGATGCATCTTGAAGAAGTACCCAAATTTGAAGCCTCTGTACAGAGGATTTCTGGAACATAGAAGGTCAAAACTCACTTAGTTAAAATGCATATTCCATGCTAAAAAAAATTTGTATGCAGATTGTCCATATCTATTGATAGCAATTTCAGAGCAATTCACTCTTAAAATATGCACTGCAGCAGAAAATTTGGAATAAAAGCACTAAAACCCTTTATTTTGGGGTTTCAAGGTCATTCAAGGTCATCAATGTTGATAGCTCGTCACTAGTGCTTGTTATGATGAGCAACACATCTGTGTCCCCCATGCCCACTGGCAACCACTTTCACACTACACGCATCACTAGCAGTAAAAACCCACTTCTTTGAGGAGTACCCGTTTGATGATCGTGTGCGCAGGCCACCTTGGGGTGAACCTAGGATGTCGAATCTTGGACCACTGTCAAAGTTGGTGGCGTGGCGTAGTTGGTAGCGCGTTTCAGCTGAAACGAAGTTACTTCACGCCGGGCCCGGTTAGTACTGCGATGGGTGATTGCCTGCGGGCAGGTAAACCATCTCGGTGCGAAGCCTACCAGCTAGGTCGACTCAGCCTTCTACCCTCCGTGTACGGTAAAATGAGTAGTAACTCATTTACATGAGTTACGGAAACGGAAGGTGGGGACCTTGGTACAGCTGACTGGGGTTGCCTGGCCGGCTGCTGCGCGTGTGGCAGGCGGCTCTGGTTAGTGACGAAAGCGCATTAGAGGCGTGTTTGCGATGATGCGCTATACAAATTGACAACCTTTACCTTTTTCTACCTTTACCTTTGTCATAGAGTGTAAAAGCGCAGTTCTAATAAGTACCAGAGTGTGATGAGGAGAGATTGGAATCAACGCACTATTGACACACATCGTGTACACATCAGTCACGTTCAGTAGCGCTCGAGGTCCCAGCTTCATAATATCTCTCAGCACCTGCCATATACACAGTACAGTGGACCCATGACTCAGACACATATAACACCCTCCACAGTCGGTGTTACAACGAAGACAGGAGCAGCTGCATCAACAAATTAATCCAGATTTGCAAAATCCATATCATTTACGGCCAATTTCCGTCAGGCGAACTAGTTAGCCAACTTTAAACGGACCGCCATTGGCAAACGATCGTTCAGCTGCGCTGCACCAACAACCTGGAACTCTCTGCCTGCTTCTGTCATTAACTGTGACACTCTCTCTGTATTTAAATCTAGGCTTAAAACTCGCATATTTAATCTTGCATATAGCTAACTGACCTGCTCTGCCAGCGCCTCTGAAGCTACGGCACTACGGCGCTATACAAATGTATTATTATTATTTATGTGTTTAATGCTGTGTTGTGTTGGCTCTATCACGACACGTCACGATAGAGCCAACTTCTGGGCACAATCGAACACGTGACTTCAGGAAATGTAAACATAAACAAGTCGGTGTTAATGCTTTGTTTAAATTTCGGGCCCATCTGACATCATTTTTATGTCATGTGCATAAGAAAATGGATACTTTGGAATTCAGTAATGAAAACGCCACTGACGCCATCCAAAATGAGTCAGCATTGTGAAATTTGACCGTAAAAGTTACAGAAGAAAAAACTTGCCCGGAAGAGAAGCTCAGATGCGTTCACATTTCCTAGTGGTGGGAAATAGTCCATAATTCTGTACTACTAATAACTGCAAGCAGAAGAGGCCCACATTACGGGATGAATGGTAGTTCGAACCCTGCGTCAACACGTAGGCCAACTTCTCTTTCCTACGGGAACACCAAAAATTCAAGCCCCCACCCAACAAAATCGATCCAACTGGTATAACATTTGGCACTACCTTGGTTATGTCGACAAGACGACCTCTTATGCAAAATTTCCTGTAAATCCGTCCACAGGGTGGGGGCTTCCTGACTGATGGGTGAAATATACGCAAATTTTTATATATATCATGTACACAAGTATCTGAGTGTTTTTACAAGAAATTTGAGAAAAGCTCACAAGACGCGCGAAAGCCTATAGCATTTCCAGTTTAGTAGTTATAGTTTCGAAAATCGCATATCACTTGGTCTCGGCCCATCGGGACCATAATACACATTGGCCATAGGCGCGTGTGGCGTTGGCGACGGTGGCGCCTCCTTGTGAATGATATAGACTTGCACAGCCCGATATCGCGGAAAAAATCTGAAAAACCACCTATTTCGGCGTTCAAGGTCATCCAAGGTCATTGAATTCAGCGCCAATCGAAAGCCAGTATACAATTTCCTATTAGTGATTAATAGTAACCTAGGCCTTATCTCGCACCATTACAAAGATACAGCGAGTTATAGGCCAAAAATCACAAATTTTGCCTACCCCCTCTCATTTAGCGCCCTCGTTCGGGGTCACCCCCTTGGAATTTATGAAAAAGCTTTACAGTTCCTGAAACTAGTCTTCCAGGCAGCCGATGGTGAAGATTTGGAGATCCTAGCTTGGACCGTTTTTGCCTGATCCACCCGTGTGACAGACAGACGGACGGACAGGCGGACAGAATTGCGATGGCTAAGACGCGCTGAAAGCATAGCTGCTTTCGCGCGTAAAAAACAGGAAAAAAAACGTAAAATAATATTATTCAGCAGCACATTGACAAGTGGAGCTGGTCCAACTAACTGGCAACTAGTGTAAGCATAATGGAAACTGGCTTTTATTAGTTAGCATTTTAATGTATGGTTCAAGTATATTCAAAGTCAGTGATTATCACCAGTGATCGCATTGTTGAAATTACCCCCAAAATGTGCCAACAAAATATTATCAAAATTGGCCAATAGACGTTTGGTGAAGATATTGACAGCTCCCTTTTCTGTACTTATGATGTACTGCGTACTGAGGAGTGAGTGAGTGAGTAGGGTTTAACGTCCCACCCGACACAGTATAGGTCATTTTGGGGACGGCCTTTGCTGGCAGAATGCACACTAACACATAATAATGGAACAGTAAGTTTAACCATTATAATAAAGTTCAACCTTTACAGAAATACAAAACACAAAATACAAAATACAAAAAACAAGCTAAACCTAAAATTGTAAGGACTCCATTATACGCGTGCATATGTAATTAACATAATGGTAGTTCTAATAATCTCCCTGTTATCCTCCAGACAGACATCACTGTATTGGAGAACAGGGGGCGCGTACTGAGGAAACTGTATCTAATACTGATAATACAATGACACAAGTCTTCAGTAGACACAACGCAAGTCAACAGATGCATTCGGTCAGCAAAATCAATTTCAGTGTCGCTGTAACTCTTAGCTAACATAACATAATCGCAAAGCCAGCATGATGCAGTTCACAAAAAAATGAAACAAACAGAAGCAAGAACATGATGAGCGTGGGAAAAGAGACAAATACCTGGCGCTGAAACCCAGCAAACTCGAGATGCATAATACCAGATTCCGACACTGCATTCGCTTCTACGTTTCACAGCCGACCCCAACCACACACAACCAATGCAAGTCATTAGACACAACAAGAACATAGATAGCAACTAGAAGGCGCTCGTAGGAGTGCATATCTCCGCCAAGCGAAGTGTACACAGACAGACGGACACACAGACGGACAGAACGACCAATCTCATAATCTCCACCAAACTCACTTCATTCCATTGGCGGAGATAATAAGATAATGGTGACACAGCAGATGCCAGACACAGCAAATCCACAGATGTGCCAACCGCATACATAACAACAAAGTTAGCCACACAATTACAACAAAACAGATACCTTGCCATGCACCGTCAGTCTTGCTGTTCTAGATAGTATCACTGCGGCCTAATCGATAAACAAAATCATTAGAAAAATGTCAAAAATAATCGCATACCTGCACATAACTTTAGAAAAACTTCTGATAACACTATTCAGTTAGGCAACAGACGGAATATTCAACAACAACAGTTCACAAAAGTTCATTGTTTTGGCTCGGGGGCAGCAAGAATCTGACCTATTGTAAGGTAACATTGGAAAAATGTATCAGTTAAACAGAAATCTTTTTTCAAAAATTAGTAACCGTAGTAATGGCAACGTGCTTACTGAACGAAAGAGCCGAAGGCTGAAGATACTTCACCAACTGGTCAGGTGACGGACAGGACGGTTTGAACCGACTCAGATCTCGATAGCTGACATCAACCAGCTGTACATTTACCACCAACACCGATATTTAGTGCAACACTTCGTGGCATAAAGACAGAATGTCAAACTTATGACCAAGCGGTCGTCAGTTCCAACCCGGTCTGACGTGTCGATATCAAGCGGTTACTGCTAGAATTGGTGACTGTCTGCGAACGGGTAAACCATCTCGGTATATAACCAACTACCAAGGTCCACTGAATATTTTATCGCACTCACCTTTTACTTACTGACACAAACAGTTTCCGGACTCTAAACAATATCAGTAATGGCTAATGCTTTAATGCAGATGTACAGTAAGGTGGGGAATTGAATGTCGTTTAATGGCCAGTTGTTTCAAGAACATCGACACCGAAAACTATTAAAATCTGATAATTCTTCTTCAAGTTATGATCGAAAATGTCAGAGACGTTTTCCGAAGCACAGTGTAAGTCCGTATCGAGGTCTCGCAATGGCTGAAATCTAACGAAACGAAGATTAGCATTGCTCTAAAGGCTTTATGCCTCTGGAAGGACTATGCATTTTATTAATGCAGCAAGACAGTAGAAGGCACTCACAAGAAGCCGACTGGGACTGAGATGACGTACAGCATCGTCAAGTGAACAGATAGACCAGTAGGGACAAGTGTCGTAGCTGCCAGCCGATTCTCTGCATAACACACAATACATGCTTGAGCACAACACCTTCAAAAACGTGGAATACTCGAACAATTTACCACTGCTGGTGACTTGATGGCATAATGATAGAGGGTCAGACTGATAATCAAGAGTTCATGCGTTCAACTCTCAGTCGGGCTGCTACCAAGTCGTTACTAACTGGATGGGTGGTGGCTGCAGACAGGTAAATTATCTAGGTATATAACCAACAGCAAGGTCAACTCAGCCAACTATCCCACCTGGGTAGGTAAATCGAGTAACAGTCTGTCTAGCTGGGGTTAAAACAGAGTGCATTCACCTGAGTGATCCCATATGGCATGTGATGCTCCATAGTTCTGTGATGGGTTTCCCATAAAGAGCTATTACACAAACTCTAACCTTTTCAGTGTAATGCAAGACCAAAAACAGTATCGCTATCAGTAGCTCTGGAGCCATATGCATAACAACGTCGTAACTTTACTTCCAAACTAAAACTGATTTACGTCGGGCATGGTGCTAAGTCGGTATGCATAACAACAACGTAGCACTAGTCAGACGCCTACGTCCAAACTAACGCTAGTCGCTCCAGCGACCTGACGTAAACATTTAGTCGGTCGTTGTTAATGTAAACTAACGTCGCTAAGGAGAAGCTGCAATCATGTTATGCGTCATAAAGGACTTCTGGCGAGTCAACTACACTATTGAAACTAATTGCAGTATTAAAAGTTGCTAAATAAAACTTAGCGTTCGATAAATTTCATTTATTCGCATCGCGCATTCTTACTTAGCCCGTGGAGCTGTAACTAGGCTCGAGCATGCCCAAGACTGTAGCAGACAAGTCAGGCCATATCTATTTTTAGCTGCAGGCCGGCCGAGGCAGAGTGCGATTAGCCAGGGAATTCCAGAGTCAAACTACCCGACGTCATCTACGTCGGTAGTAGTTAGTCGCTCGCTACGACAGCGTTTTGCATGCCGTCGAACGCAACTTTCTAGTTTGGAAGTAGTTAGTCGTGACGTAGGCCTTACGTCCAAACTAATTTACGACGATGTTATGCATACCGCCCCTGCATCTAACAAGCCAGAAATAATGCTCAAGTGCTCTAACCACTCAACTCAGACTATCTTAGGTGAAACCGAACCTTAACTTGTGCTACTGTTGACTGTATTACTTTTGATTTTTGTCAGTAAATAAACCACGAAATCATTTACTTGTCCTGCAATGCCAATTGCCCATAGGCCAACCATCGACGCAGCCAGCACAACTGGCAGAAAGCTCGAACGCTACAACAATTTTTCGTGATTTGACTGAAAATGATTCTTCCAAAAGTTCACCATCACGAATTGCACCGAATTCACTGGTGCATTTGGTTATGCAATATCAAGTAGATAAAAACACAATCAGTGCAGGTACATTGTTAAACTGGGCACGTATCACAGACTTAGTGGTCCATCCAATCCAACGGTTACGACCGGGAGATAAGCATCCTGCCAATGGAACATGTGACCTGCTTTACTTCAAAACTAAACACAAGAATTGATGAGAAGCTCTCAAATGGCATGCATGAGACAGCACAGCTGAGTGGGTACCTGATGCAGTTAGGCATTTGAGCATTGTACCAACGATTGATGTCAAATATAGCGAGAAAACAGCGTCTGTTTGCAACAGCAGCACCAGAGCTAACTGCCTCCCAGAGAAACATAGCCAGACTCAGATCAGCTGCTGTACCTGTCACAAAACACACTCATGTAGCTCGGAGATGATAATAAACGACGATGATAAATATAAACACTATAGCTGCCTGCATTAGCTGTAGCTGAATACAATGTGACAATTGTATGAGAAATATTTTAAACGAAGCACTCGCTGACGGTGCATAAGTGCTGACCTTCGTCGAGCAATGAGTCGTCATGGGCAGGCGGCAACTGCGGTTTGTGGCGCCAATCAGCCAGAGTACGACAGCCAATCAGCCGAGCTCCCGACATGGATGAGTTTTGTGCACTGAATGGCGCACTGTGCAGGTTATGTTCAAACTGCATGAAAATAGCATTCAGATCCTACACACGATGCATCATCCACTAGATGACTCACAACATCTCAGTGCACCAACACTTAGGGCCGATAGTATAAACGTCAATTTAATTAGCGACCTCAATATGGATGACATCCATATTATTGAGCGACCTTAATATGGACGACGCAGTTGACCTGGCTCAGAACTGTCCACTCTGGAGATTGATGCCTACGTTCGGCACTACGCACTCTTAGTGGTGCTTGCCAGAAATGATGAATGATGAACATGTTAACCATCATATGAAACCAAACGTTGATCAACTTGACTTGACTCTACTGCAGCGAATTTCCTCAATCAAATCTCCACTCAACTTTGAGCAGAGAAAGCAACCGGCATACTGTCCTTGTTAAGCAATAATTCGCATGTAAAACGACAAATTATGATTTTAAAAACATATCCACTCGAAGAAATGCCTTACACTTCACCAAGTTATACTAAACTGCGATGTTCACTAGCAGTTTTGTTGCAAAATTGACAACCTCTCCGTGAAAAAATTGCCTGCCTTTTTTTGTTTATGCATGATGCTACCACTGATGAGTCGGAATCGCCGTTACTTACTTCAAGCAACTAGAATCAAACTTGTTTCATGCAATGAAATTTGCTTGACTGAGGATTTGAGCACAATTAGTGAGTTGAGCAGAATCAACTGATTGGAGATTTGTCTGACATTCATACAAATAGCACTTAGTCTCTGACATAATATGTGTTTTTTAAAGATTGAACCATGAGCATCAGCATTGAAATACCATGGCACATATAAAAAAACCCTGTGAATTTTACTGAGCAAAATCGCCTTGAAAACCCACCCCAGTGACCCCAAACTTAATTCACTTCTGGTTTCTCTTGGTCCACCAATAATATAACGTTTTACTGAGGTTAAGTTGTTAGAACTTCAAACATACGAATTTGCGAATTTTTGCAAATTCCCTTAATGTGTACAGTATCTACCAGTGCTCAGTCTGACCACTTAAAACTCATGAAAAACCACATACCACCACCCCAATCAGCTACACTAGACCTTTGTCCATAGCTCGAAAGCTACTACCCATTTCTTGTACCGCTGAGAGTAGGAGGCTGAGTTGACCCGAGACCAAAGTAGGTTAGCAACTTGCTCAAAGTTACTTGCAATGATGTATGGCGAGAATTGAACCATAACATGAACATTACAATTCGAAACCTATCACTAGTCTACATACACTGTTAGCAGTTAATTTCAATCAAAAACTTAAAAACAAAAGCAATTAGTCAAGAATGAAAAGATTTTCGTCATGCCGCATAACAAAAGACTCGCACATAACTATAGCAATATAAACTAAAACACTGGTTAAGCGCCTTCTACGCCACGCAGCACAGAAGTGGATTAGGCGGATCACTCTACAGCTTGTGGGTCCCCTGCATGGGGCACATAAGCACACAGAAGGAGACTATAACTATCGGCCACAACCAGCAATGGTAAGATATTGGTAGAAAAAACACCGACCTCAAACACAAATCCGAAGCCGTCGTGCCAAACCTTCCTGCCAAATCCCATCTGATAGAGGTTCAGAAAGCTCGTCTGCGAATGGCTACAAAGCCACCGACATCGCACCGCAGTCAGTCTCTCTAGATTCACCGAAACGCACTAATAACATGGCTAAAATGGAACAAAATACAGGGTTCCTCCCTAAACTTTGGCCTAAGTATGTAGTTAGACCAAACATTTCCAACGTTTGCAGAGCCTCTTCGCTGAGCTGAAACTTTAGACTTAGATCTAAGTTCCCGTTCAGCAAAAGGCTCAGCAAAATCAATTCACTTCTTGATTAAAGCATATAATGTATTCAGACGGAACCGCAGCTATGTGAGTATTAAGACAAAAAGTATTTTCCGTCACACTATTGCTGCAAAAAATTGTCCGATTCGAATCTTATCCTGTCCAAAAAACTTCCTCGTATCGAATTATAAGACTTTTAATGCAATTATACTGATGAGCTAGATATGTTAGATTTCTACTATATTCGTTTTATGTTCTCTTTGTGCTCGATAAAAAAGTAAAGTCAACCCAATGTCTAACAAATTAACGACAATATACAAGAACTGCATCGGTAAATAAACAGTTTAATAACAAGACATACACACATGGACTGTTCGGCCGTGGGTCCACGTACCACCCACAGGTACCCAAAGTGCTTTGGGTCATTCTCTGGCTGCTGGTAAGCAAAGCTCACGACGGCCGGAAGGTCCGCATCAAAACGACTGCTAAACCTGCACAATGCATCACTACACGCTGTGCACAAACTTATTGGCAACTGTAGGTTTTTTCAGACAGCAAAAATATTTCCGGTCATTAAGAACTAAGGGTTGATTGTATGAATGCCAAGTAACAGCCAAGTCTAGCCATCTCACTGATTTGATTAAACTCGACACACAAACCACTGGATGAAAACAAAATGCCGATCAACTCGATTCTGCTCAAAATTTGAGTGGCGGATTTCCTTCCTGAAATCGCAAGTCAACTTTTGAGTGAAGAACGAATCGAGCATATTGTTCGGATTATGCAATAATCTGCACGCAAAACAACAAATTGTGATAAAAGAACTTACACACTTCAAAAAACACCTTACACTTAACCAACTCATGCTAAACCACAATGTTTGCCAGCAGTTTTTGCTGCAAATTCGATAATGTACCCAGCATGCACAAAACAACGTCTGCTTTGTGTTTTTGTTTATGCAGTACATCATCACTGACGAATCGGAATCCTCGGTACTTCCTTCAAATAAGTAGAATCAAAATCATTTCCTGCAATAAAATTTGCTTGATGGAGAATTTGAGTACAATCAGTGAGTTGAGCAAAATCAAGTGACGGGAGATCTGAGTGGCATTCATACAACTGGCCCTAAGTTTTTTTTGGCACAAAATGTGTATACAAAGGCATAAGAGTGCAACTGCACTCACCAACTTGCTTAAAGGTCCATGGCCACGGTCAAACTCACTCGCGCAATTTCTGTAGATTTAAATTAGACATTTAACCTCGCATATATAATATGTCGATTTGAGCTTCATAAATATATGAAATTAACGCGTGAATTCAAACGAAATGCGGCATTACGTTACGTTATGTGAAATATTCTAATCTATCAATGCCTGCGGTGACGTCATGACCCTAGCCCATATAGATCACGAATATTAATGGCCTAGCCGACGACGTCATCATTCTAGGCTAAGCCATTAATATTCATGACGTCTATAGGCTAAACTCATGACATCATCACAGACCATCATGGCGGCACGTTTTCCACGTCGTTTTCGTAGATCGTCGACCTCAAAGATAAATTTTTCCGTGCTGACAAAATTCTGGGCGCCGATATTACTGTCAAAGTTATCAGAAAATTCTGCACTTTCAGGAAAAAGGATAAAATGTATATATTAATTTTGGCATCCACGGACCTTTAATACCACATCATGGCCTACACATCTTTCTCATGTGCATTCATAATTGAGATACAATGCAGGCAAAAGCAACAACTTGAATACATACATCAAAGGAAAACTACAACATATGCAATACTCAAGCCCCAAGTAAGACAATGGAACTCTACTAAACAAATTAACTCAACACAAATGGCATATTTACCGCTTAATCAGTCAAGAACTTTTACTTACTAAATCCAACACCAGTCAAATCAACGGTATATGGTACAACACATGTTTGCTTTTTATAAATGTCAACCCAGTCAATCTATTACAAATCTAAGTTGTATGAGAGAGAAAAAATATTTCATGAAAAAACACCAAGGGTGGCATCTGAGCAAATACCCAAAAAATCTAACAGTGCTCACTATAATTTACAGAAAACTCACAAAAATCCCTCGACCCTTTTTACAAAAACTATATACCGTAACCTAAAAGTTAAAACCCAAACAAAACCCAAAAACCTACCAAGTTAAGCTTTTTAAAAACAGCTTTCTGCATCCCAAGGAAAGACAAAGCATGAGCAAGTTCAATGAAGAAGCAACGTACTCTAGAACAGGAATGTTCAGCTTCCACAGTTGGAAGCAGCCAAAGTTGAAGCCGACTGCAAGTAGACCGGTGTTCTTCAGAAAGCTAATGCTCGTCACACTGACATCGGCTGTCAACAGACGCATAAGAGCAGCAGAATAAAGACTTCCGGCGTTCCCACACTTTTACTGGAAAAAAAAATTCCCCAACTTTTACAGGTCTTTCAAGGACCTGGACTGTTGAAACGTTTTTCCAGGACAGTCTCAAAGCCTGCCAATGGTAAAAATACCTCCCTAAGAGCCGGTTTCTGGATCTTTTAGTTAACTGATCAGTTAGCAAACCGTCTGTTAACTGTAACTCGCTAGTTAAGTTTGTGCGCGTTTCTGAACAAAATCTGGCTGTCAGCTTACTGAGCGGTAAACTGTAGTTGCTTAGCAACGATGCACACGACACCTATCACTTCCGCCTAGCCACTAGGCCGTGGCCTAGCGCAGGCGGGCATCATGAATATTAATGAGCACAGGCGCTCCTCAGCCAGTGCATGACCCAGCCAAGCAATATGCGGACAGCCATTTTGTCCATTCATCAATGGATTTTGTAGTAAAATTTGTAGCAGCAAACGTCTCCTCGTGCGTTTTGAAGACAATGCTACATACGGTAAAATCGTTTTATAGTATCACGTTCTTCAATTAACTGCTTGCAAAATGGTACAAAGGTTGCGTTAAATACGATAACTACGATCAACGGTTAGCTAACTGCCCGATGTTGGCCAGTTAATTTTACGGCCATTCTGACCATTGGTTAGTGCAACAGGAAACGCGAGTTATGCAAATCTGTCAGTTAACACTAACTTGACCGGCCAGTTAAGATCCAGAAACCGGCCCTAAGTGCTCTGTAAACAACAGTGAAATACTTGGGACGTGGGAGGTTAATCCTACAGTTAACTCTTTCATCATTGATGACGTAACAGATCTCGTTCCTGGCTATGATCTTCCCAGACGTGAGTGGTGTCTACTAAATCATTTCCGATCAGGCACTGGATGAAGTCTCCATCAGTGGGGTTATATACCGACAGTCCATTGTGCATTTGTGGCAACACTCAATCTATGTCGCACATCGTGAACGACTGTCCTGTGAACAAGTTTGACGGTGGTTTATTGGAACTTCACACCGCTTCTGATGCTGCCGAAGAGTGGCAGCGCCGAGTCAACTGCATACGATAAAGAAAGAAAGTGAAATACTCGGATGCAGGGCACACGGAATGCCAAATATTTGGAAATTTATCCAATCACTACATCTCAGTAATCAAGTGCTATGCTAGCGCTACACGCTGATTATTTTAAACCCTCAGTGAATTCATCAACTATACAGGATTTTCATAAATTCCAGGACTTCCAGGACCATGCTTATTTTGCAGAACTTTCAGGGCCTGAAAATTCCACATCTTTCCAGGAGACATGGAAATCCTAGACTTCAGTCAACAACAACAGTAGAATTAAACTAAATTGCTATGTACTTGTACCAACATATTCACAGAAATATTACTAAAACTGTAGCAGCTCTACAATTAGTACTGCAAATGACCAGTGATCTATGCACTCTGAGCAATTTTTCATACAGCAACAGGTCAGACCAATAATTGCAAGGAAACAAAAAGTAACATTTTGTAAGTTAGATTTCTTACCAGCTACAAATTTATCAGTGGTAAAGATCAGAGATAATGTATGAAAACCTGCTAAACAGTAAGATGCAACAAAAAGACTATGAATAGAATAACACTTATCCACAAACGACCAACAACAAAACTTACAAAATATCCAGATATCACAGAGATATAGTAAAATGTACACTACAGATAAAAAGGCACTAAAACTTATCCAATACTGAACTGTATAATTTGGTGGGTAAATATTTGGCAGTGTGCTTACTGGACTGAAAGGACTGACTGACTTCACCGTTCGGTTTTCGGAAGTCAAAGTATTCGCCATCGTCAGCATCATCTGCAAAAAAAAAATCAAATTTCCAATTAACTCAACCCAATAACTGTAACAACACACCGTATTACACTTTGCGAACACACTGAGCAGGTCATAATCCTGTAATGCATCAAAATTTCAACAGATATAAGACAAGAATGCTGTATGTAGAAAAAAATACGACCACGTTTACATCAAACAGCCAAAGCAAGTCCAGCGCATTAGAGGTTTTAACGATAATGCACTATATAAATTCACATTTGACATTTGACACTTCCTCAAATCAAACTTCTAATAGATTACAATAATATTGGTTTTTAAAAATCTCATTCACGTTATATAGTAATATACTTAGAACGAAGTTTAGGCTCAGCGAAAGTCTAAGTCAAAAAGTGAAGTCGCCTAATGTGTCATTCCAGTCAAACTTTTAATCCTACAAATTTGCAAATTTGTTGGTATTTATTGATGTGGTTTTTTAGTGTGTTATACTGTGTTAGAAAAAATGGTCATTGTCAGAATCTAATACAATGAATGAAAACTGGTCAAACTAGGCACTTGAAACACCCCTGGAGGTTTACGTCAAAATAGTCAAAATCCAATAAAATCCATCACAGTGGGCTATAAAAATGTTTTTTTTCGGGCGTGGCATGCATACCTGCTAGATGAAGGCAGGCATGGGAAGAGTTGCAGAGAGCCTTGTATCGCTCGGTGACGGCGTCGTGTCGACTCGGATCGATGGGATAGAGCGAAGCAGCTTGGAGCTCACTGGATGTCGAACGTGTGTCCAGGCACATGTCTGTCAGACAAGCACAACACAATGACATCATCCTGTACTGGATGGCAGGACCATAGCAGCCAACCAATGTCCAAGCATGTGTATGATTTTTCCCGCAACTATATTTGAATGAGGTGAAATATTGGTGCCAACCATTGTGAGAATGTATCTTTATAGTGCAGAATAGCTTTTGGCTGATGTTGACGTTCCTCCTTACCCCCGAAGTCCTGAAAGCCTCCTAATGTCCATTCCAACAGTGCTCCAACCCTGGAACACACAGGAAACACAGCCCCCAGACCCTCAACATATATGCTCGTGCTCCAATGCTCTGCATAAAAGCCGGACCGATCCAAATTACTCTGCTACGAGGACGGAGTGACTTGGTGGTGCAACATTCAGGACGTTATACTCACAATCAAAAGATCTCGAGTTCAAATCCCGATCAGACTGCAATCAAGTGATTATCACCAGGATAAATGGCTGTCAGCAGAAATTACACCATCTCGTTATTTGATCTCCTCATTGATTTTAAACCAAAGGTTGCTATGTCGGCCGTTGGTTATGTCGGCCCTTGGATACGACAGGCAATCATCAGACTCACAAACAGGTAATGTCATGTATGCATACAGTGTGCATGCAAAAGCAAGTTCAGCCTATTCACTGTACACAAGTTCACATGCATCACTGCGACCAGCAATATATTGTGTAATTTAAAGATCCATGGCCACGGTCAAACTCACTTGTAAAATTTATGTAGATCTGAATTAGTTAGACATTTGATCTTGCATATATAATATGTTGATTTAAGCTTTATAAATATATGAAAATAATGACAAATTGTAACAAAAATGCGACGTTACGTTACGTTATGCAAAATAATCTATCTAGGTCAGTGACCGGAAGTGATGCCACTGGGGGAACACAGGCAGCGTTTATCAATTAATTTTAATATTTTTAATGACATAAAATACTGTGTTGCATGACAACTGCAGCAGTACAAAGGCGGAAAATATGATTTTATAATGCTTATGTCTCTATGCATATTTTACACTGACGACGTCATCAACCAGTGACGTCATCAGCCTGTCAGCATGGCGGTTCATTTTCGACCTTTTCGTAGACCATCGATTTCAAATGTATGTTTCTTTGTGTTGACAAAACGATGGTCGACAATATTACTATCAAAATTCTCATAAAGTAATGTTGCTTTAGAAAAATGGATAACATATATATATATGTTAATTTTGGTGTCCATGGACCTTTAACAGCCAAGTTGTACAGTACATGAATGGCTTACCAATCAAATAGATGTGACCACAACGTGTGCCGACTGCCAGTATGCCACAGAAACACATGAGATGTTCACTCAGAACACATGAGTACAGTTTGTCTGGGCCATCAGCAAAAACCGTCTCCAGTGCAGTTACCTGTGCAGCATTATGAACCATTTACATGATGAAGCTGGCTCGATGAGCAGTCAGCTCGACAAGTAAGTAAGTAAGTAAGCAAGTAAAGTGTAAATTTATATAGCGCATACTCAAAAAAGATCTCTAATGTGCTTAATACATTTTGTCATCAATATTTTGCAAAAATGTATGTCTTCAGCTGACGTTTGAAAGTATCGAGACTCAGTTCTGGGTCACGAAGACTGTCTGGCAGTGAATTCCAAGTCGACGGGCCCGCCACAGAAAAGCGCCGACGACCGAAACTGTTCAATCGATAGCGCGGTACGACCAACTTCCAGAATGGCAGAACGCAGATGTTGACGGCCAGTGACTTCTGTTGTGAGTGTACAACTGTCCATCAAGTACGGCGGAGCAGTTCCATGGAGACATCGATACATGAGCACTGCGAGCTTAGATCATACTCGATCGGTGACATCAAGCCAGTGGAGCTCGTCATGCATTAATTGCGACAAACCACTGTCGTACTTCCGAGTGTCAGTGACGACGTGGGCAGCTGAATTCATCACTCTCTGCAACTTGTCTCATCAAGACAATTCAAGTGTATAGAGTGCAATGGTTTAGCTTGTCGATCATTTACCAACCATGAGTTCATCAAGCACACATCAAGCACTCATCGAACTGGCTTGATAAGTTCTTGTAGAAGCAGGTCGATTAATGGTTGCAATATCGAACATGTTTGCTAATGATTCAAGCTCAAGTATTCATCAAGCTGCTTCGACAAGCAATCATCAAGCATTCATCAAACACAGATCAACAAGTACTTGTCAAACAAGCTCGACGTGTGTTTGAGATATGCTCATTCCTACGAAGATAGTTTCACGTTGAAATGCCAAGGTGTCGCATCTAGTGCACAGACAACAAAAACACCAAAGAAACAAGATAACACTGTATACAAGACTTGTAACTAAAACTGCAAATGATCAAAAAAAATTTTAATCAATAATATCTCCAAAATAAATCAAAAGTAATGGATTAATTTCTTGGGATCAATTTTTGAGGTCAATCAGAAGACCAAAAACTGCAGAACTCAACTACCGGAGTACTGGTGGACGTCAACTTTTGCGAACTGAACCAAAAGTGATGATGATGTTGCAGCACACAAACTGTGAAGTCAAAACTGATAAAGTCCAGACTGTTAAACGAAAACTATACCAGTACAAATCTTGATAACTTGTCCTACGAAATAACTGCGTGCCATAGTTGTTTGCTACATAGTTTACAATTAGGGTTCGAACGATACTGGTATTGGGGTACCGGGTATTGGCCGATACTGGCTGGTATTGGGGTGGATCGGGTATTGGGCGATATTTTATTGACTGTGAAACCCGATACCGATTACCACTCACGCCCCACCGCTGTCACTGTCTAAGCCGCAATCAAACAGCAGTCGGCGGCCACTATACAACTCGATCTCGATTTGCTAGCAAACAACAGTGGCAGGGAGAGTGGTGGGGTAGGCGCACCTGTAGAACAGTCGCCATTCATGACAGATTGGAAGGATTAATTATCCCCTCTCCGCCACACCGTCCACATGCCATCTCACACTTTAGGCCTAATTTCAGTAACTGACGTGGACGTATACAATCAGCGCACGGCGTTACATTTGCTAATC
>Ga0209671_1001391_pt1 | contig 20113 bp, 10 predicted proteins | sample WorMetHERISLAND2_2_FD_187401 | JGI IMG/M metagenome (GOLD analysis project Ga0209671, IMG submission 187401) | Marine gutless worms symbiont microbial communities from Max Planck institute for Marine Microbiology, Germany - Olavius geniculatus... | ecosystem: Host-associated > Annelida >...
TTGGGGTGATGGTCATGGATATGAAAATTGTAAAGCACATTTTGCTAACAGCTTGAGGAAGTATGCCTACAATTAACTGTATTTTTTATTTGATCTTTGTGTGTAATTTCCTGTAGATATCTGTACTTGTTACAGTTTTCTATTATATCTGTCATTAATGTTTTTTTTCAAAAGTGTATTAGCTTTGCAGCAGTGTTTTTTTCAATAATTTACATTTAGTTGTTATATTAAGGATTGTTTTGTATAGTCTGTGACCTTGTCTAGGTGTAGCTAGGTCGCCCAAGGGAAACGTTTAAATGTTGAAGTAAGGTGACCTAAGCAAATATTTATGCCAGAACATTTATTTTCTGAGATAGTGAATAGTTGTTCAAGTTATTGTCTCAGTGAGTTTGATGAACCTAATACTAAAACATTTTGCTGTATTTTCAGGTTAGATACTGGGCATGTTGATCTGTATTTGATCCACAGTCCATACGGTGGTGAGATTCTACGTACTTATGATGCTATGCTTGAACTGAAAGCCCAGGGTCTTGTCAGGTGCATACTTTATCATTCACTATCCTCATATCTTCGTTAGTTATAGTTATAGCTTTAATACATTCGTAGAATCTCAAACACTGTCAGTCAAGTTAAAGCTCTATTTTTTGTGCTTGTCATAACTTAGTCAATAATGGCTGATTTTATTTTGGTTTTCTTTCATGGAAAGTTGCAGTAGAGTGACCATTAACTATATCTAGCGTGTGACAGATGTCTTGTGAAATATTACTGCAGATCAGTTGGTGTTTCAAATTTTGGCGTGCATCATTTAGAGGGATTGCGGAAAGCAGGTCGACCAACACCGTCCGTGAACCAGATTGAGTTACATCCCCAGCAGCGCATGCAGGATATTGTTGACTACTGCCACAAACACGGCATCATTGTCATGGGATACTCACCGCTGGCTAAAGCTTCGAGGATGAATGACAAGAAATTGATCGCACTGGCTCAAAAGTATGAAAATGCTGTTTCATTATAAGTAATGTTGTTCTTTGCCTGTTTATGGTTCACAAATAGAAAGCAACCTTATACTGTTTGTGCTTCTGTTGCACATATATCCTCATACTTGTGCATGTGTGATATTGTAAGAAACTGAAAATTCACAAAATTATTGTGGTGATTGCACCAGTTAGTGTTCTTAGTTCCTTGCAGGTTCCGGGAGTGGCATGGAATAGGCTTTGAAGCAATGTATTTCAGTGTAGCTTTAAGGTTTTGATAATGGGGTATCACTAAGCAACTTGGACATGAACCCAACACATGTACGATTGTTTTTGAAACATGGTTTCACAGTAGATAATTGAAAAAAGTAAAGAGGGTGTGTCAGTACTGGTTTACGTGTAGGTGTTGTATTTTTTTGTTTATGACTGTTGATATTTATATCGACCTGTCTCATTCTGTTATATACTCTGATTTGAATAAGCCGTAGTATTTTAGGTGAATCAACTTATTTTGTGTTATGCAGGCTACTTAATCCTGGCATATCCCATAATTTAGAAACCAAACTTTATGACATTGCCTGTGGATGCTTAGCCTAGTCTCTGCCATTATACACTGTGATTTGATTGTGCTATATGATGCTTAAAATATGTTAAATATGTTTTAACTGACTGAATTCCAGTATCACTTATATTGATTTTTACCTGCCTAGTGTTGCTTAATATTGCGTCAGGTACAACAAGTCTGTGGCACAGCTGATGATCCGATGGAGTGTTCAGAAGGGATACATCACCATTCCGAAGTCATCGAAACAACAGCGAGTGCTGGAAAACACTCAGGTCTTTGACTGGGCTATTTCACAGGAGGATATGCGGATACTGGTAAGCAGCTGTTAGTACTAATTTCAATCTTCTTTATTTGCCAGAAATTTGTGTTCTCAGTGGCTGGCCACATTACCCAACAGTGAACTTTTTGTAATTGGTGGAGCAGGACGTTTCACATCTAGAGAGATTTCATTATTGTCACCCAACTAAACATGTAGGTACATGTAGTTCCTTCATTGTACACTATTCACACAGGCTTATCTATCTGTTATACTTCTCTCATGACTTGCACTTTTACCCATGGTCCTAGCAGTTTTTACTTGTGCCACATTAAAAGTTTGTTACCTGGTATGTAATGTCAAAGTCATTGGGGTGAATAACTGTAAGGAATCATTACATCATCAATTTCTTCATAATTTCTTTGTAGCAGAATTCAAAACAATTACGAGGGTCGCTCAATAAACAAGTTACAAAACAGTGCCATTCTGTTAGTTTTCCCAATATGAAAAATCCAAAATACACGTTTTGTAGGGAATTTTATTGTGAACCTGTGTAGACATTATTTTGATGATGACATCATTATTGTGATGTCATCTGTCCATAAAAAACACTCCATTTGTGTATCATTTTTTCCACCAGTCATCCTGTAAAACACGCAAGTGCATGACAAACAGCAAAGAACCCAGAAAAAATGAATAAAGTTAACAAGTTAATGTCACCTCTTAAAATGTTAAAGATTAATGTTTTATTTTTCAACATACTGTCCGAGTTTGTTCAACCATTTGTTCCGTTGGTCAGCAAGCTTCTGAATGCTTAATGCAAAGAATGATGATGGCTGCTGTCTATGCCACTAAAGAACGAATGATTGCATCTTGGCATCTGATGCAAATTTCTGCCCACCTACTATTTTCTTATGTCAAACATGTACTGTTTTCTTTGTAAAACACTTGTCACCATATACTGGATGCATCTCGGAGTGAATATGATTTGCATCAATGTTTTGCCTATAAAAAGCAATAACGGCATGCTGTTCGTTGCGGGACGATTTCAGCGACAACGTCGCCATATTTAATGTTTATAAATGATGTCACAGGGACGTCATCGTCATAAAACTCACAGCTGGTACTCGGAATAAAATTCTCTGCAAAACGTATATTACGGATTTTGTGTATTTGAAAAACTAACAGAATGGCGCTGTTTTGTAACTTATTTATTGAACGACCCTCATATTTTTGTGTGTATTGTGAATGTGTAGGAATCTATGCCTGAGCGTGGCTGCACATGGGATCCAACTACGGCTGGTTGGGATGAACATTAATATAGTGACGAGCTATATCCTCCCCACCTTACTGGCTGAATTCAACTCAGTGTGTTTTCATCATCTAGTGACAAACAGTTGTGCCGTATCATGTGGATGCATTGCTGATTTTGTTTACTGTTGTGCACATATAGGCTATTAACATTACTCAGGGCAACACTGGATAGCAGTTGAATGTTTAGCAGCAGTGCTTCAATACCCTCTCTTCAAAAATACTGCAAATTCACCCTGATTATACATGACACAGTCAAACCATGTTGCTCAACTGAGATATTATAATATCCTGATACAAATTATCTGTTGGGATCCATGTACACATATCGTTCACTGTGGCTGTTACTGCTAAGAGGGCGGGACAAGTTGAAGACTTGTACATTAGTGCCAAAGCTTTAGTATTGGTAGTGTTTAATTTCAAGTTCTGATAATATCAGTGTTGTTGTTGCATCTGTTGGTGAATAATGTAATCTCATTCTATTATAGTGGACCAATTATGATTCGTTTTTTTCTGCTTGTTGCAATCATGTATTATGCAACTGTTTATACAGGGTGGGCCAAAAAAGTAAGCTATTGCATTTTGTCCATATCTTCGCTAAATATTGATCAGTTTTCACAATTTTTCACCAATGGACTCTGTAAGAAATTTGCTACTCAGTGGCATACTCTTATTATATCACTACACTACCTTGTAAAATACACTGTCTCAAAAAAAATATCCCCAACATTTTTGACTGTAACTTTAAAACCAATTATCAGATTTTGATAATTTTTGGTACGAATATTCCTGACACAACTTCCCATCAAATGACCATTCAGTTTTCCAGCTCACCCAGTGTATGCTTCTGTACTACCTAGGGAAATCAGATCAAGTAAAATATGTGTTGAAATAAACGGTAAACCTAAAAAAACATCCCCGATATAATCGATCGTAACTTGAAGAAAGATTAGCAGATTTTAATAATTTTTGGCAGAAATATTTCTGACACCACCGGCTAGTTTCCACCTCACCCATCGTCTGCTTTTGCACTATTTGGGGAAATCAGACCAAGCATAATATGTGTTAAAATGAGTTAAAAAACGTCGATAAATTCCAACTATCCTAATCTGTGTGCTCCAACAGCTGGTCTATTGCAAGGTTTGACTGCTGTGCAGCAGTTTGTCTACCAGATAATGTTAAGGAATGTTTGTGAAGTCAAGAAGCAATTGGTACAGCCTGGATTGGTCTGCAACAGAACGATATCGATACTGCTGTCAATGAATTGAGAAAGCGTCTCCTTGCCTTTGTTCGCATAGTGGGCCAACACTTTAAGCAGTTTTATTGCAGGCAGTTGAAAAATGGACAACTGGATGAAATGTCAGCCAAAGTGTCAGAAATGTGAACAAAATGTGTTTTTACGCGTTATGTTAATTAAGCAATCATATCACATGGGATAAAAAAAGTGGTATTTTGCTGGTTGTGTTTTCCCCAAACGTTACGTGAGGTGGGAACTGAATGGTCAATTGATCACAAATTGTGTCAGGAATATTCCTACCAAAAATTATCAGAATCTGATAATTCCTTTTCAAGTTACAGTTGAAAATGCCGTGGATGTTTTTTGGAGACACAGTGTATAAATATGCCAAAACTTACAATATCTACAGATGGACAGAAGGCCTAATGGTATATTTTTGAAGTATTTAACTTAAATGTTAAAATAAGAGTTATAGTAAGTGATAAAAACATCGGAGAACATATTAAACCTTTCTTCAAATAATTTGACCAATTTACTGTGCACTAATTTACAATGTACACTAACCAATGCTGGTTGATGGCTGCATTCTTGCTAGGTTAACTGCATGAGCATACAGAGCAATTTTTTCAATTGTGCAGCCCTACAAGCTGTGCACTATTTTTGAAAGATGAAAACTTACTCTGTAGCTACACGTAAACCTTTTTGACACTTACTATAACTTATATTTAACATTTTACTTAAATAATTTAAAAATTTACCACTCGACCTCATTACCATCTGTAGATATTGTATGTTTTTGGATATTCATATTTTACAAGGTGGTATCACGACATAATAGGCGTGGTGTGCATGCCACTGAGTAGCAAATTTCTTCCAGAGTGTACTGGTAAAAAGTTGTGAAAATTGGTCAATATTTGGCGAAAATATGGAAAAAGCACCATAGCTTACTTTTCTGGTCGTGTTGGCAATTTATTTTTTAAAGTTCACTAAGTATGCAATGCTATCTTTATCGTGATTACTTTATTGCAGATTTACTGCTGAGTGTGCTATATCTCATCATCATGTAGCAGTTCATATTTCAAAGTTTGTAAGGTGGACCACTGGATGGGCCTAACCTGGTGTACAGGTAACTTAGGAACTCTGTGAAATGGGCCATTTCAACCATACTCAGTGTGTGCATCATGCTAGCTGTGCCAGTGGTCATTTGTAGTTAATACTACAAATTAACATATAAAATATAGAAGGATGCATATAGTTGCATATAAAAGGAGTTCTAAGGTCAAGGTCTAAGGTCAGGTGTATTTAGACTTGCTGTTTATGGTGTGACATTAGCTAGATGTCGGCTGTCATAATTATGCAACACATTATTTGCAGTAGATTTGTTACATTGTTATTTTGGCTTTGGATATCTTTTTTTGTTGTTGCTGCATAAAACGTATTTCTGTAACTGTGGTATCTTTCACGAAAGTAATACCGCCAGACACATAAAGTCTATTTGCTTTCATGGAGCACTTTCAGAATCTGTCATAACAGCACTTAATCACAGGGCTCGAAGTGAGACAGTATGTACCGTTATGGTATACCTGTAGTCTGCACTTCTTTGGCCGCTCGGAAAGCATACAGGTGCATATTTCATGAGAAAAGACATACTGGTATGTGTTGCAGGCAGTTGTCTGAGATTTAGGCAACTAGTCACTGATGTTTGCATCAGCCAGTGGCCAAACTAGCGCTAGCTTGTTCATTTAGCAACCATTTTGGTTCCCATTTGCTTTCATTCTTTAAACTGCACTTACATTGTTCAGTTGATTTTCAGGAAAATAATTGAAACTGTTGCTACCAGTGTCACATTTTAAGGCTAAAATGCACAAATTGATTTTGGCTGGGGTTCCATCTCAGCCCACTGGGGAGCTTACAGTCCCAAACTGTCCCAGACTCCGTAGCTGGATTAAAGGGGTCCTACTTTTAAGGGAAGGGAGGGGAAAGAAGGTTAAGGGAGGGAAGAAGGAAAGGAAGGAGGAGGGAAGGGGAAAAGGAGTGGATGGGAAAAAGCAGAGGAAGGTAAAGCTACCATACCTTGCTTAATAATATGAAATCTGTTGTGATCCAATGGTCAAATATTGATGCAGATGCAGTGTACACTTTTACCGATGCTTTGTTTCAGTGTGAAAAATCTCGACATGTTTTTCTTCTACTGCTGTACACATTATTGTTTAATACTTACTGCTCATATGACTAGGACTATGAACGAGCAAGACTTGTAATGAATATGGTAATCTACACTGTTTTATGGATTCAATGTTGCAACAATAAATGTTTCTTATACAGGACCTTTCAGCACTGTATACCACCATGCATGTAGAGTAATGCTGTTGAGCAAATGATTTTCAACTGCACTAACTGCACAATTATTTAATTAAGAGTAATGCAGAACTTGAAAGTCATAGCATAGATAATGTACTTGAAGCAGATGAATTCAGTTTCAAGGCATTGACTCAACAGCATTAATGAAAATAAACATTTTATGTGCAGCACCAAGGACAACTTTTATATTGTTACAAAAGTGCAACTGTCAGCCTCTTGACGTCAAGCTCACAGCAATGCGTTAATTAAGTCGTAAACAGTGAAGTAGAGGTCGTGAGTGGTTTTGTGAATGGTGCATCCTGACTGCGTCGAATGAGTTGTCGGGGCACATAGTAGAGTGGCACGTGTGCTATGCGCCCCGATGACCAGACCTACCAACAGACAGAAGTCAACATACAGTCCTAAGAATGTTGTTGTTACATTTACAAAGCGGGCAAATACTTATCCACAGAATGCATAGTAGAGAGCTATGTAATGGTTATGTAACAGAGACTAGGACCACCTGCATATAAAAGGAGTTCTAAGGTCAACAGGCTCACACAATCAGCAAGCATGTTATGTGAAAGGAAATTACACAGTTCTCAAAGACTCGAGCACGAGCATTGGTCTCGGGAGAAGTCTCTTGTGACTCTGTTCTGGTCTTAGACTTGATAGAACGAATTTTGGCTTGAAGCCTGAAGAAATGCTGTAAATGATTATTTGTCAACAAGAATTTGTCAACATACCACAGTTAGCAGTGAACCTTCTTCAAAACTTGGTTTGAAGCTGATGCTGACGGCCAGCTCCTCTGGCATGCCACGAACAAATCCACTAAAATTATAACAAAAAAAAAACGAATCACTTGTAAATGCAATAATAAGCAAGATCTGCTCAAACTACTTCAGTATGTGCTGAAAGTTGTAGTATACTGAGATAACACATAACACTGCTGTACTGCACAGTGTACACACCTTACATGACTACATATTTAGATGCAAAAAAAAAATAATAAAAAGATGCAGCCAACTCTATAGTGTTCTACAGCTACAAATACATAGTTTGGCTAGAATTCACAGAACCTTTTTGGCAGAATAATGTGCCGTTTAGTGTACAATGCAGAAATATCACTTACCACGGAAGTAGTTCAAACGTTGGACTCAGACGAGTTTGAAATAAAATCACAAACGCTGCTGAAGACCCTGCACGATTAACAGACAGTGCTTACAAACATTGATTAATACACAACTAAGAATTGTTTAAATACAACAATCTGTTGCTGCAGTATATTTTGTGCACAGGAAACAGCAAATGATAAAACGTGTATACTATGTTCGCCAACTCCTTGCCAGCTTAGATGCTAGACCTCAGTATCCTCCTAAGCCTAGGACTAACGACTTGCTGAGCTTGGCATTGGCTTTGTATTGCCTGGGCCTTCATAAGGATTCTTATCAACACTCACTGTTATACACAAGATGTAAAGGGTTCTATCCTGGGAACTCAACCTAACTCTAGGAAGTGGGCAAGTCAAAAAAAATTAATGTAACGTGCTCAATAACTGCCATCAATAAATTAGTCATGATCAATTGTTTAATACATCAACATCGAGGTGTTAATCTTCTTTTGAAATATGAAATTTAGAAAAAAATTAATCTGTTATCCCTAGAGCAACTTTATCCATTGACCATAAAATGGTTCAATTATATACAGTGTCTCAAAAAAACATCCCCGACATTTTTGACTGTAACTTGAAAACCAATTATTATCAGATTTTGATAACTTTTGGTATGAATATTCCTGACACAACTTGCCATCAAATGATCATTCAGTTTTCTACCTCGCCCAGCATTTGTTTCTGCACTACCTGCACTAGACCAGCTGTTGGAGCCCACAGATTAGGATAGATTGAATTTATCGACAGTTTTTCATTCATTTTAACACTTATTATGCTTGGTCTACTTTCTCCAGGTAGTGCAAAAGCAGACGTTGGGTGAGGTAGAAAATAAAACACTTATTTAATAGCCAGTTGTGTCAGAAATATTTTTGCCAAAAATTATTAAAATCTGCTGATCTTTCTTCAAGTTACGATCGATAATGTTGGGGATGTTTTTCTCAGGTTTTCTGTTTATTTCAACACATATTTCGCTTGATCTGCTTTCCAAGGTAGTGCAGAAGCATACATTAGGTGAGGTGGGAAACTGAATGGTCATTTGATGGCAAATTGTTTCATGAATATTCTTACCAAAAATTATCAAAATCTGATAATTGGTTTTCAAGTTACGGTCACAAATGTCGGGGATGTTTTTTTTGAGACACAGTGTATATTTGTTCATCTTTAATAAGAATTGATTAATGTATATATATCATCCCAGTAAAAACTGTTAAGTAACTTTTACAATACATATCGCTTACGATAAAAACAATACACAATGCTCTAAAAAAAGTTGAATGCATGACACTATAGACGTAATAAATGACCAACCTAAAATTAAATAAACACAGAGGCAGCTACATCAGACAAACTGTATGGTAACTTGCCTTGGCATAAGACAGCGAGACGTTCATCATTCTGATCCCAGGCCATGGACTGCACCAGTCCGCCAACTCTGAACACATGGTCACACACTAAGTCAGTGCCCACACTACTAACATGGGAGTTAAACATTTAGCAGCCGGGGCTATTATGCAAAATCACTGGTCTAATCTTAACCTAACCCTTCTTTCAAATCCAGCTCTAGTGCAATACCAACTGATAGCCACTAACTCTTGCACTCTTGTATTTGGATCACGACACATTTAACATCAGGAATCAGCATCATGAGATCAGAAAATTATTTATCAGACCTTTGAAATGTTGCAAATGCACTTGCTGTGTACATTGTGCTTACCGCACAGTGGACAAGTCTTCAAGCTGCTGATCTATCAGACTCAGGTCAATGATTGGTACTGCTGACTGAGCCCTGCGAACTGCTCCGATATTTGCCGTCACGGACATGTTGCCTTCGTCAAACAAAATCATGTAGATGAGCGGCTCATTGGCCGTGGCAAATAAAAGCACGCTGTCATCAGAACTCCAGCACGCAGCCTGATATACAACATCACAAATCACTTCACTGACAGTTGTCAATATGTGGCAAGCCATTCTAACAGACTGTACTCAGGTCTTGTATGAAATCAGTTTGTGCAGCTGCGCAGTCTTTGACCTAACATACACACAGTTCCAGTATATTATGCTGAACTCTTTTTCAGTTTTGCGGCCTTTCTGCTTCAGTCACTTGACCTGGGTAGGTGGGGCGATTCCTTGTCGGCCACTTTTGGGAAGTTGCGCCACCTGTATCGTTGGCGCTTTTGTTTGCATGGTCCGTTTACTGTGACTAGTGGCACGGTCAGTGCGTCGGCTTGTGTTGCTCCAGGAATTGGCATTACTGTCGGCTCGCAGTTGGAAACATTCTGTGCTGTCGTTGATGCTGCGATGCAATCTGCACACGTCCAGTTGACACGCTGCATGCCACCATGGAACGTTCTCTTGGAGGCTGTCTACAACACTGAGCTCAATCAGCGAGTACACAAGGATGATCCAGCCGAACTCAAGCGTGAAGTAGTTGAGGAGACAGTCAGCAAACTGGGACCTGCTGCAATTGAAATATACACGGATGCATCTGTATTCAGAGGATGTCGAGAAGGAAGAGCAGGTGCACTCATCATTGACAACCACAACCAGGAAGAGCATTTAGTGGAAGCACCTGCCGGTTCTACTACATCTACATACGGAGCTGAGATGGTAGCAATCAGTGTCGCATTACAGAAAGTTGTTGAACTCCAGGAAAGGTCTTTAGTACCCAAGGAGGCTCACATCAATCTGTATACTGACTCTAGATCTGCCATCCGAAAGCCAGCAAAGGCCACCAGAAAGGAAGAAACTGTGCACCACATACTTTCACTAGTTGAGCAAATAGCAGCAAGCGGTAATAAATATATAACGTTTCAGTGGATCGCTGGTCACTGCGGAATAGAGGGAAACATGCAAGCTGATATTATTGTGAAGAATGCCTCCACATTACTGTACAGATAGCAGCGCCAGTGGACTTCAGTACTGCTAAAACAGTTATTCATCATCACTGTTCTCGGAAGTGGAGTAGAATGGCCATACCAGCAATATCCCATGCCACATATGTGAACAGAGACGAAGAAAAGGACTTCACGCCTGCACAACAGACTCTCCTTTTACGCCTCTGTACAAGGGGACGCATGCCAGAGCTGGCATGATACCGCAACAGAATAACGAGGAATCAAGACCACATGTGAGCCGGCCACATGTCAGAGGTGTGGTCAGGCAGAGGAGACACTACCGATACTGGAAGATGCACACAGCCACCACTTCGATGAGGATGATCCCATCACTTTTTTGTTCAACGAACCTTAAGTAGCACTCAGTTACCTGAGGGATGCTGGCCTCTCCGGTCGCACATGATCTTTGATCGAGCGCCAGAAGAAAACAACAACCACAACAACAGGTCTTGTCCATCAGTCCATCTAACTCACATGGGTTCAAAACTCAAAAGGGCAGAAAAAACCAAAACTGATGTGAACATTCCCTAGCATCGGCGTGAATGGTGTGCCAGCTTTTAGCCGAAAAGGTCATCAAACAGCAGGTGCAGTGAAGTCCATGAAGTGGATGGGTACAGTGTGCTGTGGGCACTAGATGGAGGGCTGCATACATATCAGCACAAGGTGTGTCAATATCTTTGCTTGTTTTAATAAGCAGATTAAGATGGCTCAACGTCTCCGTTGGTGTGACATCAGTGCTTTGATAGTCTTAGTTGGCTGATGAAAGAGTAACTGGCCCATGAAGCAAACCTGGCATGATAATTAATCACCAAAGATTTTCCTCTAAAACCAATGCTGACCTGGATTAATTCCACAAAAATAGCGCAGTTAAACAACAACTGAAAGTGCTACTAAACTGATTGCAAAACATGTTCGGAAGCCGGCACTAACCTGACAGCGGCCGTGTGATGTCATCCACATCTCCGACGACCAGTCGTTACAACGCCACACTCTGATGTAATTAAACCACATATACTAAATAAAAAGTTTATCTAGTATATTTGGTTAAACACAGCCATTACATTGTGTCTCAAAAAAAGTATCCCCAACATTTTCGACTGTAACTTGAAAACCAATTAACAGATTTTAATAATTTTTGGTACAAATATTCCTGACACATCTTGCCATCAAATAACTGTTCAGTTTCCCACCTCACCTAATGTATGTTTATGCACTACCTACGGAAAGCAGATCAAGTAAAATATGTATTAAAATAAAAAAAACCTGAAAAAACATCCCAAACATTATCGATCGTGCCTTGAATAAAATTTAGCAAATTTTAATAATATTTGGCAGAAATATTTCTGACACAACTGGCTATTAAACACATGTTTTAGTTTCCACCTTACTCAACGTCTGTTTTTGCACTACCTGGAGAAAACAGAGCAAGCATAATACGTGTTAAAATGAATGAAAAAACGTCAATAAATTCCATCTATCCTAATATGTTTGCACTAACAGCAGGTCTAGCAGCAGTGTGTCTACCAGATGAAGTTTACAAATGTTTGCAAAGTCAAGAAGTGACTGGTACAGCCTGGATTGGTCTGGAGCAGAACTTTATCGATACTGCTGTCAATGAATGGAGATAACATCTCCTTGTCTGCGTTTGCATAGTGGGCCAACACTTCAAGCAATTTTACTGCAGGCAGTTAAAAAATGGACAACTGAATGAAATGTCAGCTTTGCGCACTGGGCCCATGAAGTGGCCTCAGCGCTGGGTGGCCGCTTATGTGGTCACCCTCCCCGCAGGTGAAGGTAAGGAAATGTCAGCCACAGTGTCAGAAATGCTAAGTTGCATACCAAAACTAAACTTGAAATCTACATGTAACCGTGTATCAATAAATGCAAGAAAACCTCCTTTAATAACATTTTATCGCAAAAAAAGAAAGTAACAGCAATGCAGCAGTTAGTTTTATAGAGACCTGAACATTGCAGACGGGCAAGCAGTAAACACCTTTGATCCTTTTGGAGACCACTTCAGCAGTGTAACACCACCGTGGCCGACTCTCTTGATTGGCATATATGTATCCATTGCCGGTGCCCAAACCTACAGAATGCATCCATAAAACATCTGACATCAGGAAAAGTGACTCGTAAATAACAAACTAACAGTGATCTGAGCAGTAATTGCAAGTCAGAAAACAAACGGCTTTTCTTTCTCGAAAAAAGTACCGGTATAAAATACAAAGTAACAAAATCGTAAAAATGGACAAGAAAATAAACAAAAAATGTACTGAAAAACACTGAAAGTAACCACAAAACCACTTTATACTATTAACAACATACAACATTTTCATGACTTTCTGTCATCATTCATCAGTTACACTGAAGCCCCAAAATGTAATACATACAAAATTTTTGTGAAAAATGTACTAAATATTTCTCTACAAACACAAATTCCTCATAGCAAGTAGATCACACTGGCAACGTACCATTATAGCACTGTCGGTCGGTGACGCGGACACAAGAACGCCATCTAGTGGACACCATGCGACACTAATGACTGGACAATGACCAGACGTGGTCAAAACCTGGGCACAGCTGGTTGATGGACGAGTGGCCAATGACATCGGCTCTATTGTCCAGATCAGTATACAGCTCTGACACGCTACTGCCAGCATTGAGGCCGATGACGGCCTACAGCAGTAGTAGTAGTAATAATAATAATAAAAGCTATGACAACATTTATGGTAAAACCAACAAACATGATATATTATACTAAAGTATATGCAGCCTATGACATTCCGATGACAGCCTATGACCAACCAACACATGTACAACTGGCATGCAGATATGACAAAAATATTACTAAGTGCTTTCTATGAACATTGAAAATAATGTGAAAATTTACTGAATATTTACTTTATGTGCATTTCAACACACGAGCAGCATGCTGAATTTGTTATCACAATTTTTAATAGAATTTAGATTAATTCCAGAGTAAAATGGCATTAATACTGATAACTGATTACTCATTATCAAATTTGTTGCAACTGGACATTTACTGCAGTCTGCTGGTAAATAATTAAGTCATTTGGTGATCCAAAATTTTTCGAAAAATAACGAAAAAAAACTTCACCTGTTCCTAGTTGAATGACATGAACTGCATCAAACAAGAAATGCTCTAAGTTGTGTGACGACAGTTAAATGTTGCAACAATGTGACATACTTCCATGCAATATCGGCGACGTTAAGCTGCATTTTGTGCTTAAGGGTCGGTACAATGTCTGAAGGTTGAGCCCGGTGAATGCAAACCGAGTCATCGTACAAAGCAACTGCAAACTTCGGTGCATGAGGATGCCAAGCAAAACAGCGCACTACGCTGTTAGACCTGCCCAGGACAGCAATGCGTAATCACTGAATACACCAATATATCAAATGCAGCAATTACATTTACTACTTTCACAGTAAATAATGCCATTCCTACATAAGTTATGAAATATTCCTCAAAATACAACCTTTATAACTGATTACTTACTGTCCGCCGCAGTGACACCAAGTGGACAGTCGTCCCGATGAAGGCAGCAGCGGTTGTCGATACGTCAACAAAACAATTATAAAGGTTGTATTTTGATGAACTTTTCATAACTTATGAAGTTACGTTTCAACCTATGAGTCTATTCAAAGATGCCATTCCTACTTTCTATAACTTCTTTCTAGTTTTTTATCAGTTAAAAAAAATGGAACTTAATACAAAAATGTTATACTTTCCATCCAAATACTACAGTATACACTGTAAAGATGTACACTATACATGTCAACAACCACAACTACACTGTACATTAAAGGGCAGGCCAAAAAAGTAAGCTATTGTACTTTTTCTATATCTTCGCCAATCGCTATATATTGACCAATTTTCACAATTTTTTCACCAGTAGACTCTGGGAAGAAATTTGCTACTCAGTGGCATGCACACCACGCCTACTGGTCATTGGCTGACATGTACATGCACGTACTCACGTAGTCACTGACTCTGTTAGATGGTGCCTACTGTAATGCTTTACTGCTTGCCCAATGGCTATTGTTCAGTTTGTCAAAAAAACTAAACCATGTCAGTTCAGTTCGGTTAGGTCACTGTGTACAAGTTCAATGCAATAAACCGAAAGAGAACACAGTATGACTCAGTAGCTGTTATCACAGCAGTCACCAAAAACAAGATCACTGCTAAAATACCATAATAAAACGCATAGTGCATACCAATCCGGAGTTGTTGAGAACTTCTCAATCAATCTATCATTTGACATCTGCTCACAAACACAAAATACACTCAGTGAACCTAAAATATCTCTACTCAAAGCTAACCAGTAATGAGGTAAATAAATTTGAACTAAACATCACAGTTACTGTACTGCAATTTTATGTATCACACAGAAATTAGTTACTTTGTTGTTTTTATTTCAAAGTGAGCAATCATCACACAAAAACCGTAATTAGAAAGTAAAACGCATGAAAGTTATATATTTCAAATTTCAAACGATATTCAATTCATTCTGTCGACAATTCAGCCCTGCAGTAACTGCTGCAATGCAAGTATGTACTATATGCATAAGACAAATAATTATTGCAATAAGAAAAGCAGCATACCAGTAATATAAACAAGATGTTAAAAGTGACTAATATAGCAGACATAAAACCTCTCTTTATGAACAATGGTGCAAACATCAATAATATTACGTCACCAAACAATTAACACAAAAAGATAAATATAAAATATTACCAAAAAAAATTATTCAATGCAGAAAGTCACATTTGCTTACTGTTAAGTGTGGGAATAGTGAGCTGTGAAAATTATTAGCCATTCGGACCAACCAGAGACTTTGATGCAGTATCCACATGATGACTGATCAAGAACAACAAAGCATTTACCACACTTCATGCAACTTATTGCAATTAAATGTTGCAACACTATAATGTGACATATTCTAATACAATATCAGCCACAGTGTGCGGCATCTTCAAACAATAAACATGCATTTAATACACTGCTTACTTCTGTAATTAGTACTGCTTATAAATACAACATTTGTAGCAAGTTGCAACAACATTTGTAGCAAGTTGCAACAACATTCACATGTTACAATGTAATCACAAATTAGATGTTGGTGATTCTAAGCAACAAAAAATAGCACTCTATGAATACAGACTTCCATTTCTCTGTGGTTGACGAGAACTTGTCAGTTCTTCAAGCACTCCAGATAAGCCATGTTCATACCTTCAGCAAATTAGACAAATGCAGTACAATGTATGATGAAACATTCCATTTAATTAGTAGTAAAATCCTACAAAAAATTTTTATCAATGCTAATCACAAGCACAACATATGACAGAACTAAGCAGTATATCTTTGCTTATTACAAGCAATCAACAAATTTCGAGTGCCAATAATTGCAAGTATTTGCACTGATTATTGATGCAACTATGAATTCAGTGCAACCATATTATGAAAACTTCATTCCTGTTGTCAGGTGCTAACATTCATTCAAATTAGTTACCAGGCTTCCAAGAGGTGTGTTCTTGCAGAGTCATCATGCTCCAAGAATGCAGAGCGAGCTGTTTGGCTGCATTTATGCAACCTCCGAAGCTCAGCAGACACACTCAGATCAGGATAAGCCAGAGGCTAAAACATAACATTACAAATAACTGCACAGTAAAAATGCAATAAAGCTATGCAGTGACATCTAAAGACATTCTCATGCACAATAAACATAATAATCATGACAAATACAGATAACAGCAACAGCATTTTAGTAAACTTGCACAATGGCACACTCCAATCATGTCTTTTACTGCTTACAGTCTTATAATGTCTTACAGTGTTCATTATTTAATTCTACTTCATCAATAATATAACGCAAACAATTAACTGACACAGATCTTTCAAATATACAGAAAACACACATAAACGATGACAAACATATCTGACAATCACCAAAGACACAACAGAACCTGAGCAGGTGGACTGCAAACTGTCACTAGGTCAGAATTCTTCTCACATATCGTAAACACTGCTGGTGGTGGAGGTCTTGGGAAAACTGCCAGAGAAGACATAATCACCAAATAAAAATAAAGATTTCTGAAACGAAACCAAAGTAGACTGCATCAGTTCTGGTACCTCAATGCCAGACAAGTAAAATCATGCTCTAAAACACTACTGTAACAAACAGGCATAAATAATTATAAAAATTATTTTTAAAGTTCACAGTGTCATATGCAGAGATGTGTGGATTGTGGAAGAGTCTGTTTGTGGAAGAGTCTGTTTGTGGACCAAGATCTTTCGTAGATGAAGGCTGCAGATGTGGACTGCATGGATCCTAATCCTTCACAGGTATTTTTAACCAGATACTTTAAAAACTGTGAACAATTTTGACTGTTTCATTTTCAGTTGTGAAGAACTTTTCAACTTTTGTTTAAACAGAGGTCCTAGGTAGACAATAAAGACAGATGGAGTGAAATAAACTGCCAATTAACATGGCCATAAATGCCACACATTCAAGCGGACTGCTAATCCGAGATCGCATACTGTTGTGGATGTGAATGCAGATCTTAAGTCAGATCCGTGGCTAAATGTGAACTGAAAATTCGCGGATCCACACATCTCTGGTCACATACCACGAAATCCCAAGAATTTAATGGTCAAAATATTCAGTCTGTTTGCCAAGCTGCGAAATTAAAAAATTGTCAATATATGCTAAGTGCAGAATAACAATATAAAATTAAAACAGCGGCCAAAAATCGACGCTGTTCTGATAATCTGGATCTGGATAGTCGACAGGGCCTCAGAACTGGGGCATCACACTGACAGAGTCAATATGTCAAATACGGTTATTAGTCAAAACAGTTCATCGACATAATACATAATAGTTCTTTCAACAAGTAAAATGTCTATAACATCGACGTGAAACTTCTAAATAATGTTTTGAAATCATAAAACCGCGCACAGAATCAACAGGAAGTAAGTGTTCAAACTTCACGTAACGATCTAAAATGGGACTTCCAATACGAAACTGAAAATACGCAGTAATGCCAGGTTTCCACCATTCTGTTATCGTTCTTCCGTTGCCGACGCCGTTTTGCTGTTCTTTCGTTGTGAAATTTTGTTCCTCTGTAAAAAAATATGCAACAAAAATTATTCCCGTTACAGACGTATACGAAAAAAGTGTTGTAACCAGTGGCGTCTATCCCCCGTTGGACACATTACATGTAGGGCTATACTCGCAGTGGAATCCCCTCTATCCCACATTATACGCAGTCAAGTGCCCATTTTCCCTTGGATGGCAGATGACGACATGGACACGCGCAAAAAAATTTTGCAAGGGGAAGAGTTTGACTGAGGCGCCGCAGGCGTCGAAATAAGTGGAAATGGAATGTGCGTGTACATATGCAGTCACCCTCCAGGCTGATTAGGAAGTCTGGGAGCGTGGTAAACTTCTGCAAGAGAATTTGGGGCGCAGCCTTGGCCAAAAATAAAATTGGTGCATTTTTAGCATCGCAAAACACTTTTGGCGAAACGATTACTGCCAGGGCCGTAGCCAGACGGGGTCTAGGGGGTGCTCAGCACCCCTACTCAGATTTTTCAGCACCGGTACTAAGAGAAGCCCTTAGCACCCCCATGCAGCACCCACTCAGCATCCCATCTATTAACCGTGATGGACTGATGGGCCTAAAGCAAATATGAGGCATCGATATAAGGACTCGTGCTGTTTTGCTAGGTATGGTAATTAGGCCTACAGAATAAAGATGAGGTGGTGGGCATAATTTTTACTTTTATGCGCTACAGATTTCTTAGTGTAACAGTACAAAAATGGTTAAAGTCGGTGCATATGCACAGAAATTATCGCAAAATTAAAACAGGGTTCCTATACTTCTAACTCAAGGGAAGGAAAAAAAAGGAAAGGACAGAGCGGAAGGAAAGAAAAAAGCAGGGAAAGGAAAGGGAAAATGGAAAGATAGGGGAAAGGGGACAGAGAGGGGAAGGTCAAACTCTGAGGAAAAATTCTTGCTACGGCCTAGCCTACTTCTAAAGTTGTAGTGCCACCTTACGCTTGTTTTCCTACATTGTTTAAACTGCACTAAATTTGATCAGTTAATTATATGGAAAATAATTAGGCTAAATTGTTGCCACCAGATGTCACATTTTAAAGGTTAAAATCCACCAAATTCGATTTCAACTGGGGCCCCGCCCCAGACCCCACTGAGGGAGCTTACAACGCTCCCCCAAACCCTATAGCTGGATTCAAGGGGTCTTACTTCTAAACGGAGGGAGAGGAGATAAGGGAAAAAGAAAGACAGAAGGGAAAAGGGAGAAAAAAAAGAAAAGAAAGAAAAAAATGTAAGAGGACGGAGAAAAAAAGGAAAGGAAGAGGAAGGGAAAAGAGGGAAAGGGAAGGGTATCCGAGTTGGGGGGAAGGTTGGCTCTTGGTGCTGAGGGGGATGGACGCCGCTGGTTCTTACTTTAAAGAGTAATCTAGGTAAGTCGCAATCTATAAGCCGAGAGGTGATAGACTTATACAGAGTATCGGTTACGGCTTCGTTTTCGCTCTCGCATGTTGTAACTGTTACACGCTGCGTCTTGCGTTTGACAGTAAACAGTTTAGAACTGACAGAACATGACAATCATTCATCGTTCAAAATGCGACGAAATAACGACTGGTCAGGGTCATCAAATTTTTCAAAAATCCACCGTAAATAACCTCTCAGGATTCTGTATTTTGAAGCCATGGAGGCGAATCTCACAGACCCATCGACCATCCCCCCTTTGTTACGACTCCACAGTTACAGCTGAGGTCAAGGCATATGTAGGGGGAGGAGCCATGCCCCCTCCTCCACCCAAAATGCCAAAAGTCGCCCTTTTTAGTCTATAATTATAAATTTGTGCAGTAAAACAAATGAAATTTAAACCTACTAAAGGGTGCCTGTATGCATTTTAGGGAGATATCATGTCCAAAAAGCGTTTGCTTCCAAGGCTGCGGCCCGGACCGGCCCTCCCTTCCCCAAAAAGTCCACTTCTGCCAGTGGCGTATTTAGGGGGGAGCACGGTGCGATTCCCCCCTTCGCCCGACGATGAAAATTTTTTACAGGCGACTTTATATGAAAAGGTGCGTTTTTTGCCATTTTCCAGCAAGAATTGCAAAATTCAGCAATGTTTGATGGTCTTTTGCGTTTCCAAATTTCAGAAAAGTGGGCGAATTTGCGGTTTCCATTGAACATTCAGAAGCAAAAAGTGTTTCAGCTTCAGGGGGCTTCGCCCCCCTGATCCCCCGACCAGGGGCTCTGCCCCTGGACCCCGCTGGGGGCTCCGCCCCCAGACCCGCGTTATAGGCTCGCGC
>Ga0209671_1001392_pt1 | contig 20108 bp, 22 predicted proteins | sample WorMetHERISLAND2_2_FD_187401 | JGI IMG/M metagenome (GOLD analysis project Ga0209671, IMG submission 187401) | Marine gutless worms symbiont microbial communities from Max Planck institute for Marine Microbiology, Germany - Olavius geniculatus... | ecosystem: Host-associated > Annelida >...
GTATCGACGGGCGCGCTTCCTTCGCTAGCCTCAAGCAAGCGGTTGCAGGCTTCGGGTTCCACGCTTTGGGGCTCACCGCAAACTTCGAGCACCTCAAGCGCCTGAAAATCCCCGCCCTGGTGTTTTTACGCGATCAGGGTCGGGGGCATTTTTCCGTGGTGCGGGGCGTCCACCCCTCCGGACTGGTCTGGCTGGGTGATCCCCTGACCGGGAACCATAAGCTCCGGGGGTCCCGCTTCAGGGCCTTATGGGAATCCGGCGCAGGAACGGGAAAACTGCTGGTGTTTCTACCGGCAAGGGGCTTCGCTCACACGCGAACCCACGGCGAGTTTTACCGCTCGCCCACGCTGAGCAGCGTGCCCCTGCAACACCTCATGTGGCAACCGGAGCGGTTCTGGGAGAAGGCCGGGATACGTCACTAAGTGGCTCGATGGTTGGTGCTCCGGCCTAACTACTGGTCTCCGGGGAGGAGCACAGGAAGCGAGGGAGCATTAGCGACGATCGGAGTGCGACGCCCCCCGCGTACGTCCTCCTGGAGGGACCGGAAGGAGCGAAGCGACGGGCGGACGGTGGAGCCCCCCAAGATTCCCGCTGGCTAGGGTAGCCTAGCTGATAACAAGCGCGGCAGGCAAAGACACCCCCGTCGTAGAGAATCGCCACGCGCCGACCGCAAACCAGGGACGCTTCCCGCCCAGGTGACACCGGGTCCAGTCGAGCGGGATAGCGTAGTTCCAGTCCTCACCGGAGCGGCCACAACAGGGATGGGTAAGCGTCACCCGGTCCGGTTCGGTGCGCACGTGCAGGGAAGCGAGCGCCTCTTCATCGTGCAACCACTGAACGGTGAACGCTATCTGCGGGATAAGCAGTCCCGTCCGCTCCCGCGACCGCCCATCTCGACCTCCACATTTTTTATGCCAAACCATTTGTGAGGTTTAAACCATCTGGAAAGCTTGAGGAGAAAATCGGTTCCAGCGTTTCCTGCGATCGCATCAAACCATATGCCGGAGACCACCGCCGCTCAGGGCACATGGGTATGCTCCGGCCTGGGTAAAAAGCGTTCGCAATAGCGCCGGTCCATGTTTCACATTCCGGCGATGGCTTCCGGCTCGCCTTTGGCGCAGTGCCCAAGGTGCGGGTGGTCGATGCGCCAGAAGTGAATGCAATCGTCGCAGTGAACGGAGACCGGGCGCGGTATTGGTCTGTCAGCCGCCCAGTTCCAGCATCAGGGATCGCGACCCTGGCGACACGGTGGGGGGTTAGGAGGAGCGCACACAGGGCGGCGTTGCTTTAAGCATCAAGGCGGGAAGGATTAGCCGCCTAGAAATCAACAGAGTGGGTCAAGGTAATTGTGTACTCCGCAAACATACTGGAGTACCACGCAGGGCCGTACATGTAGGCTGGATTTTTGGCAACTTCTTTCCTGATGCGCTTGGGAAACGGATTAGTCCCCGCCTCGCGTGGTCCACCTCGACCTTGGCCTTCGGGTAACACAGAAGGACCTGAGACAGCGCGGTACGGGAGATGGAAACGCCGAGCGAGGCGCCAGCAAGCGTGCCTCGCGAGTATTTAGCCTGTTCGGTTATGAGAAGTAGAAACTACTCGTCAGGATCAGCAGTTGCAGTGCGCAACTGGGAGTGGATCTAACGAATTACTTGGAGGTAAATGAACCGCCGTGTGGTGACTCGGGCCAATGAGCTGGTGTGAAAACATTTTGGCAAAGATGATTTCGATTGGCTTACGAGGGGAAGTTGATATTTTCTACTGCGAGGTTGTTCTAAGAGAGTTTTTCCGGTCTTTCCCATTTTCTCCTGATCTTTCAGCATTACTGGGGGGCTTAATGGGGCTAGAGGGAATAGGTAAGCTGGTTTGAATCGTGTTCTTTGATGGGCTTGCATTTAGCCGTCATGGGCTTCGTCTCTGGTGTTCTCTTCCAGCAGCAGCCCGCAACATAGCCGTGCGGTCGGTATTTTATAGGGACGTGATGGCTCCTCCGGCTCACCTACAGCGAGGATCGCTCCGTTTGATCTTTGACTATTTTAGCTTGCTGATGAAAATAATGTAGATTGGTCTATCGTCTTGTGGAGAAAAAAGCATTTGAATAGTTAAAGTCTGATTAGAAAGGAATGACACTTACTCGTTTTTTACATGACACTTATTCTCCGCAGAAAAACCCTGGACAGGGTTGCTTCAGTCTATTCTGCATATTCCGACGTGAATGTCCGGAAACAAGCGAAAAAAAGGGCCATTCGGCCCGTTTCGGTAGCTGCGGGTAATGAATGTCCGTAGCAGAGTTTCGTTCTCCGCTCGTCGACCCTTGTCCCCCGTGATTCGGCGCTAGGTAGATAACGATTGGGGGCTTCGGTAGACGGCCGGAAGCAATCGCTTGGCTTCCGCGTAGATTTTGTCTCGGCTCCAGTCCGGGTGTTCCGTTAGGATATCGAGCGCGAGTTTCGAGATGAGCGCTTTGGCTTCGGGATTGAGCTGATCGAGGTATTTTCTTACCGGGTCAAGGCTGCGGGCGCCGGTCGTGGCGGTGATGGTTTGCACGGGCGTTTGCCGCTTTTTGGCCGCCTTCTCCTGAGCCTTTTCGTCCGCATTGCGGACAGGATTCGTTGGGGCCATTCCGGCGATTTTCGCGGTCAGCTGCTTCATCATCGTTGCGCCTTTTTTGGCGCATGCCTTCTCATAGGTTTTCTGTTTTATCCTGAGCCGCTCTCTGGCGTTCGCGCGTTCCTTGTCAAGCCAGCCACGGAGTCCCAGAGCGTTGAAGAGCGTGGTGGAAACCGTCTTAATGGCGGAAAAGCTCCGATAGGAGCCGTCCGTTAAACGCTCCCGGATTTGGGAGATGATGAGGAAGCCTATTTTTTTGAGATCGCGAATGGCCCGCGCGACGCGCCGAAGGCCCATCCCCGTTCGCGCGGCCAGATACTCCAGCGTGTAGTTGAAGAATCCGTTTTCCGTCGGGAACCCCACGCGCAGCGTGGCTAAGTCCGTGTGTTCCAGTACCACGGCAAGCACTTTGCTATAGGCTTCGCGGCGTTCGCTGCGGACTTTGAAGCCGTGGATGTGGAAATTCAGCGTTAGCAACACGCTGAGATCGGTGTACGCATCATGGATCTTTTCTATCGCTTTCTGGATAAATTTTGGGCGTTTAGAATTCGGCGGTGCGAAGTTGGGATGCTTGGGGTCGTGGCCGCAGCGATTGCCGCTTCTTTGGGGTTCCTCGCGCGGCGTAGGAGCTGGTGAGGGGGTTGGGCGAGGGGTGGCAGGAAGCGCGCTCGTGGGGCACTGAGAGCCGCCTGGGGCGGTTTCCGAAGCTGGCCCGAAGATAGCCTGCTTTACGGAGGATTCGAAGTAATCCTTCTTCTTGAGAGAGGCCGCTATCTTCTTAGATAGCCTGGATTGGAAGGTGCCATGCTTCCGTGATTTCCGGGACTTTCGGAATTTGGAGGCATCCCGGCTGCCCGCCGGTTCAGGGATGCCGGTTGGAAAGACCCTGTTGGAAACTGGTTTGAAATCTAGTTCAGGAGAGCATACACTTTTCATTGCTACTCGCTGCCAAGAATGTAGCACTCCCGGCAGTGCTTGTAACACTAACCGGGAAATCCAAAGGCCTAGTGACTTCGGTCACTGGGCCTTTGCTTTTTGCGGGGTCGTCTCGCGACCGAAGAAACTCAGGTATGGACGCTGAGAGGCGAGGCGAACAGCCGGGCGCTTCGATCACCATCCGGCATCCGGCATCCGGCATCCGGCATCCGGCATCCGGCATCCGGCATCCGGAAAAATGTGAGTTTATCCTTAAAAAAGTCAATGAGTTAGACCGTAAAAATAAGGATTTTTCGTCGCCCTGCTCTCGTTTCGCCAACCCGGCTTTTCTTTCCCTCCTCGCCCTCCATTCATTTTTCCCATTCCTTTTCTGCGACAAGAAGACTACCTATCTGTGATCGCCGAGGCATGGCTTCACTATTGTTGCCCTATGCGGAATTCTGCCGCTTCGATAGGATCGGGGTCATCCACAGGGAAATGCCAGTCCTCATAGGACTCAACGAGGGTTGCGAGCGCGTCAAACTCTTCATCCTCGGCCGGTGATCGTTCCCTATCCATGAGGGCTTCAATGCGAGCAAGAGCACGGGTGTAGTCCTGCTCGGTACGGATTGGTCTCACACGAGACGCACTCATAGAAGTAAATCGGGATACCTCGCAAGCGATTGTGGAATTGGTACGGATGGGAGAATACCAAATATGCCCATCTATGGGTACGCACCCTGGTTCAAGGTAGTGCGTCAGTTTGGGCGCATGTGCATACGCATGGTTAGGTTTTGCCGGTTCGCTGACGCCCTGCGGATGTTGGGCTAAGCGATGGACAAAAACGGCGGCGGGCTGTGGCTCACCGTCGCCAGAAGGTGTAATTGTTCAAACTGACGCACTACCTGGTTCAAGGCTACGGGTGTTCTCAAAAACCGCCCGCTTCACGGTATCGGACGCTCCTTCTGGACACTCAGCCGAAATCTCTACCACAATTTCTTCTATCTAAAAACTCTGAAGTATCGGAGGACGCGATTCACACGCTGTCGGCGCTGGACGGGGGGGCTGGTTGAGGATAGGCTGGCGTGGGGCTGCCGACAATTCAGCCCAGTCGCGTTCACTCAGACATAAAAAACGGCGGGCAAAAGCCCGCCGTACATTTTGTGCACTTGAAGTGCTTGTTAACGGGTGGTTCTCAATCTCTAAGCGGCTAAGCTCATAATCACCCATCATTATTCTGGAACACAGTCAGCGCTTCTGCAACCTATTTTAGTAATCAGCCTCTGATTAAGCAGGAAACATCAACAACTCGCTTCGCTTCAATGTGACAGAGTCATCCTGATATGAGCATACGCTATCGCCTTGGTCTCGATCTTGGCACCAACTCCATCGGCTGGTGCGCCGTTAAGGTGGACGACCAGGGGGCACCCTACAGCGTGCTTGACGCAGGTGTGCGCATTCTGACGCCCAACGACGAGGCCGGCCGCGACCCGACATCCAAGGCTTCATTGGCGGCGAATCGGCGTATGGCCCGGTCGATGCGGCGCCGGCGCGACCGCTTCTTGCGTCGCCGCAAGCGGCTGATGTCGCTGCTGATCGACAACGGGCTGATGCCAGCGGACGAGCAGGAAAGAAAGGCGCTCGAACGCTTGGACCCTTACTGGCTGCGGGCGACAGCCTTGGATCAGCGGATCGAGGCGTATGAGTTCGGCCGCGTGCTTTTCCATCTCAACCAGCGTAGGGGCTTCAAGTCCAACCGGGTCGCCGATGCGGACGATAGCGTGAAGAGCGCGACCCGAGACGGTATGCACGCTCTTAAAAAAAAGCTACAGGAGAGCGGTGCACGCACGCTTGGCGAGTTCCTGGCCAAGCGGCACGGGCGGGACAAGTATGGTTGCCGCCTGTCGCATAATGGGAAGACGACGATGCCGGAAGCCGTGCGCTTCCGTCCGTCGAGCAAAGGGGGACAGAACTTCTATGACTTATATCCGTCGCGCGACCTGATCAAGTTGGAACTGGAGCGGATCTGGGACGCTCAGAAGAAACACCACGAGTTCCTGACACCAGCGCTGTTCGACAAGCTGACACGTCTGATTCTCGAACAACGGCCGTTGAGGAAGTCACTCATCGGGCGTTGCACGCTGCGTCCCGATGCGCCACCTGTGCGGCAATACGGGCTCGATCTTGATCTCGGCGAGCGTGCGCCGAAAGCGCATCCGTTGTTTCAGTGCTTTCGTATTCTCCAGGACGTGGCGCACCTCCGCGTCAGGCAACCGGGTATGCGGGAGCGCCCGCTGAGTCTGCGGGAGCGAGACGTGATCTTGGACTACTGTCTGATGGCCCGCAGCAGCAGTACCATTTCCTTCGAAAAGTTCCGCTCCGCGGTCGAGCTACCGGACGATAGCCGGTTTAACTATGAGCTATCCGGTCGGAATGGCTTTCCGCCGGACCAAACTGCTGCCAAGCTCGGTGCCAAGAAGGCATTCGGCCAGCGCTGGAGGGATCTACCACTCGAACGGCAGATCGAAGTGGTAGAACGGCTGCTCGCCGTCGAGGACGACGATGCGCTCATTGACTGGCTGTGCTGCGAGCATGGCTTGAGCGAGGCTGAAGCCGAGAATGTCTCGAACATGCGCTTGCCGCAGGGGCACAGCGCTTTCGGCCGTGGTGTTCTCAGCGACCTCGTGGCGGTGATGACGCAACGGTCAAAGAAGGATTCAGATCCCAATACTGGTGAAGTCTATGAGCGACCGCTGATATACAGCGAGGCGGTCAAAGCGCTCAACCTCCATCATTCTGATCTCTGCCCGACGGAGAAGGCCGCCCATCTACCCTACTATGGCGAGGTGTTGGTCAGGCATGTTGTATCCAGAGCGGACGCTCCCGATAGCAGTCAGGAGCACATTGGCCGCGTCCCCAACCCAACGGTGCATATCAGCCTTAACCAGTTGCGCCGGCTGGTCAACGCCCTGATCGATAAATATGGTCCGCCGAACGCCATCGCTATCGAACTAGCCCGTGAATTGAAGCTAAACAAGAAGCGCAAGGAGGAGATTCAGCGCGAAATCAAGGAAAACGAACGGAAGAACGAAGATCGCCGCAAGCGACTGCGCGAACTGAAGATCGGCGATACCTACGACGCTCGCCTTCGTCTTCGCCTATTCGACGAGCTGCCGGCTGACGAGCGCGTCTGCGTGTTCACGGGTGAGTCGTTGAGCGTTAAGAAGCTGTTCGACGGGACAATCGAGGTCGAACACGTCCTGCCGCATTCGCGGACCCTGGACGACAGCTTCATGAACAAGGTGTTGTGCACACGTAGAGCGAACCGTACTAAGGCCAGTCGGGCACCAGCCGAGGCGTGGTCGGGGGACGAGCTACAAGAGATCGCCGAACGGTGACTGGCGGGGCGAGGGGGTGACGATCTACGACGCCAATCAGGCCGGCTATGTGCCAGCTTGGCGTCGCAAGCACCCCGACGCACAGTTGGTCATGCGCGTGCACAAGGGCGATCTCATCGAAGCCGACTTCGACAATAATGGACGCAGGATCGCTCGAGTCTACCGGCTAGAACCATCACACAACAAAGTACGTCTTGCCGGGCACACCGAAGCCGGTAGCATCCAAAAGCGGCACGATGATTCGAACGATCCATTGCACTGGATCTCCGCCACCTGGTCTAAGTTGCGGAAATGGAAGGCTCGGCGCGTGCGCGTCGATATGCTCGGCCAGGTCCTTGCTACTAAGGACGGACCGTGATCGGGCGCGTGGTGGAAATCGCCGAGGATGGGCGGCATCTTGCCAAGTCCCGCGGTTTCCTAACGGTTAGCGCCGACGGTGCGGAGATCGGGCGCGTCCCGCTCGACGACGTTGCAGCTGTCGTCGCCTCGGCGCACGGGATCACCTACTCCAACAACCTGCTGGTTGCCCTTGCCGAGCGTTGCGCGCCCCTCGTGGTCTGCGGCAGAAACTTCCGTCCGGCGGCTTTCCTCTGGACTGTGGACGGACATTACGAGCAAGCGGACCGCATGGCCGATCAGGCCGCGGCGGCCAAGCCACTGCGCAAACGGCTATGGGCGCAGATCGTCGGCGCCAAGATTGAGAGCCAGCAGGCGACCCTCGAAGCCGTTGGCGCGCCACACGAGGGGTTTCGTCTTCTCGCCCGCAAGGTTCGCTCGGGCGATCCGGAGAACGTCGAGGCCCAGGCGGCGCGCCGCTATTGGCCACTGCTGTTCGGCGACGACTTCCGGCGCGACCGCTCAGCCAGTGGGGTGAATGCCATGTTGAACTACGTCTATACGGTGCTGCGCGCCGGAACCGCGCGGGCCGTCATGGCGGCAGGTCTGCACCCTAGTCTTGGACTAGCGCACAGGCAACGCGGCAACCCTTTCGCTCTCGCCGACGACCTCATGGAGCCGTTTCGGCCCTTGGCAGATCTGCTCGTACATGAGCTGAGCGCCAGTGGAGCCACGGCGGTGAACTCGGAGACGAAACCACAGCTGGCAAGCATCTTGATCGTTGACATGAGCACGTCGGAAGGCATGAGCCCCGTCGGCGTCTGTCTGAAACGTCTCGCATACTCGCTTGTGCAGTGCTTTGCGGGCGAGACGAAAAAACTTGACTTGCCGCGACGGACGCCACCTCTAGCGGCATGCAGGAATGGAGACGACCCTGCCAAGCCTTAGCGGGTATCGGATGATGTGGCTCTACGTGATGTTCGACCTTCCAGTCGGCACAGCGGGTGAGCGCCGGGAAGCGACGAGGTTCCGCAAGTTCCTGCTTGATCAGGGATTTGAAATGGCTCAGTTCTCCGTGTACATCCGGTTTGCAGAAAGCAAGGAAGCGGCGGTGACTCACATTCGCCATGTCCGTGATGAACTTCCCCAAAAGGGTCGCGTCCACATCATAACCATTACGGACAAGCAATACGGTAACGCTCGGATCTTCACGGGACGGAAACGTGGACACAGATCTGAAAAACCGGAGCAGCTGGTGCTTTTCTAGCGCTGATTCCGCCGGAATGCCCGTTGGCAGGAAAGAAAAAGCCCCTTTGTTACAGGGGCTTGCGAAAGCGTCGAGTATAGCCGCTTAGAGATTGAGGACCAGCCGCAACGAGTTGATCGAGCTGGCCAAGGACATCCGCGCGGCGCGTCAGAGAGGCGAGGAGCAGGGACTCTCCGCCGACGAGATTGCCTTCTATGATGCGCTAGCCGAAAACGAAAGCGCCGTGGCGGTGATGGGAAATGAGCAGCTCCGGGTGATCGCTCACGAGCTGCTCAGCAAGCTCAAGAAGACTGTCAGCATCGACTGGGCGCAGCGTGAGCCTGCACGGGCACGGATACGGGTCTTGGTCAAGCGCATCCTGCGCAAGTACGGCTATCCTCCTGATTTGTAGGATGCGGCAGTCCAGACCGTCCTGCAGCAGGCCGAGGTCCTCTCGGCGAGGTGGGCCACAGATAACTTGCCGAACTGATCCCAGACCACAGGCACACAATTCGCAGAAAGCCGCCGAACCGGAGCATTCAGATGCCCAGGAAGTCTTACGCAAACAGGAAGGGAGGAGCCGTCTTCAATGCCCGGAAAGGCTGGAAGGACCTAGAGGAGTTGCGATGGACGCCGGAAGATGAGCGCGCGTTAGCCCTGATCAGAACCGGGAAGATTATCGGGGATAATGGTGAGCTCTCCTTCGAGGTTGCGAGCGGCGAACAAATCGTGATCCGCTACGATCCCAAACGGATGCGCCGTCTTCTTGAAGAAATTCCCCGGAGACGACAGTTAGATGCTCGTGCTGTTCTCCGTTCCACTTTCCGCTTTACTCTCCGTGCTGTTCACCATGCCAGCTTCAACCTGAAGTTCGTCGACGCCACTCGGGATGCGCTGGGTTGAGATCGCCGATGAGATCGGCTCCTTGCTCACGTCGTCGGCCTACGCTTGCATCATCTGTCGGCGCTTGGCGAACAGATCGCCGCACCGGTAGGCGCGCCTCCACGTCATGGATGAATTTCATGCGGGATGTACGCTCGAACGAGCAATCAACAGACAGTCTCTGGAAGGAAAACGATGAACAAGAGGCATCCGAACCCAAGCAAGAAGGCAACGGACAGGTTTCTGGAGGCTAACGGCATCAGGTTGCACTATATCCATCATCAAGGGGTGGAGCCGCCCCTGATCCTCATGCACGGCCTTACCGGCAACGCACATTCTTTCGATGGAGTACTGAACGCAGGTGTTCGACGAGAGGTTTTGACCGTAGATTTACGCGGCCGGGGACTCAGTGATAAGCCGGCACACGGATATAGCATGCAAGACCATGCGGACGATATCGTCGGTATGTTGGATCGGCTCGGTATGGAACGCGCCGTCATCGGTGGCCACTCCTTTGGAGGACTGTTAAGTATCTATTTGGCCTTCCATTACCCTGGACGCGTCGAAAAGATCATCATGATCGACGCGGCGGCTAGAATGCATCCCAAGGCCGCTGCGATGGTGGAGCCTGCACTAAGCTATTTGGGTAAGCAATGGCCATCCTTTTCTGATTACCTGGAAGAGATGAAAAGCTCTCCCTGCCTGAAGGATAACTGGCTTCCCGAGATGGAGAGTTACCATCAAGCGGATGTAGTCAAGAGAACGGATGACGGAAGCTACACGACAAACGCATCGCCGGAGCATATTACCGAGGCCAGCCAGGGCGCGATCGGAGACCGCATTGATAACGATCGGCTGGAGTATGCAGGCCAAATCACACAGCCGGCACTCCTCATCAATGCCCTGGAGGCCTGTGATGAGAAAGCGCCGATCCTGCCAGAAGCGCTGGCCAGGGAGACAGTCGATACGATGAAGGCCTGTCGGTATGTAGCCGTCCCAGGCAACCATATCACGATGCTCTACGGAGCGGGTGCCCGGGAAATCGCTAAAGCGATCGACGACTTCTGAGCAAGGCCAACAGCGCTGCGCGCGTTATCGGCGCGGGATCCTTGGAGTCACCCTTTCGACCGAGAAACCTGCTACGCACCATTCGCACAATACGCAAAAACCCGCCGAGCGGGTAATTCTGCGTATTGTGCGTAGCGGAATGCAGAAGAAAAAACGGCTCAGCTGTGCTGGCTAAGGGGCACCACGATTTCGGACTGCTCCTGCTTACGTCGTCGGCCCATTCTTGCATCATCCGGAGGCGCTTGGCGAACAGGCTGCCGTGTAGGGCCATCTTTGCCACATGACTGCGTCACATCTTCCACCGGGGAAAGCTGAGCAATACTGCGACCTGTCAGGCTTGGTGGAGTGGCTTAAGAAACTGGAAGATGCGGTCCGCAGAGAAACCATCTCTGCTGGTCTCCCAAGAGATGCGGCGTAACTTGCAAGACCAGGCCTGTGCCCATGCTGACTAGGCTGCGCGTCAACGGATTCAAGAATCTGATCGATGTCGATCTCCACGTCGGCCCCTTTACCTGTATTGCCGGGGCCAATGCCGTCGGTAAGTTGAACCTGTTCGACGTCATATAGAAACAAGTGTTGATAAAAACCCCATTCATTTTGGAGATTGTGGATGATCAAACATTGAAAGTATTTTCTGAATTGAAAAGACCTCCTGATCTACAAGATTTTCTACCAAGTCTCCCCAGATTAGACAAAGACGAAAAAGCTAGAGGAGAATCAATAAGTCAAAAACAATTTTTACTCATTTATAATCCACAAACCGAAGATTTTGATAAGATCAGTCTTCAAATCCAGGAATGACCGGAAGGGGATAATATGAATTACGCCGGTGACTGAGCGCATGTTCGCACGGCTCGAAGAAATTTTCGCGGAAGACGCAGAGGAATTTGCAGACGATGATGAGCTCGAATTCGAGCTTGAGGACGCTGAAATCCCCAACATCCAAGAGAGTCACCATCTGGATACGGCCTCAGATAAAGGCTATTCTCTTAAACGTGATACCCAATAGTACTGATTATATACCCCTGTCGTCCTGAACAAATTCAATAAAGTTTCCACTGGGATCTTTTATGAAAAAATAATCAATACCAGTACGTCCTTGCTTTATACTCACTGCATCAGCCAAATTATTCGACAAAATAAATTCCTTTGCCCTTTCAAGTGAATCAACCTTTAAACCAAAATGTTTAATTCCGACCCTTGGCAGGTCTGTTTCTAATGATCTCATAGATTCGGGGGGCTTATTTATTATCGGTGAAACAGAAAAACTCCAGAAAGGAACCATTTAAACTCATGTGTACTATGGTTAAGCTGTTATTTTCAGAATTCCATTCTGAAACTTTTTTTAAACCAAGCCTCTGGTAAAACTCAATCGAGTCATCAATATCCTTAACACTCAATGATATATGGTGAATAGAGAACATTATTATCTTCAATAAGGCGTTCCCTTCTTTGTTTGGTGAATTCAGTATCCCCGGCCCCGGAACAGCCCGATCTCCCAGCGGCCTTTTTCGGAACCGATGCGCCTCGAACTTCTGATTTCCCCACGCGGGATCACCGAGCAGCACCAGGCCATTCTTGTCGATTCCACGCACCACGGAGAAGTGGTCCTGTCCCCGGCGAAGCAAGTACACAATGACCGGGATAGTGAGATGTTTGAGCTGCCCAAAGTCGAGTGACCAGCCAACCGCTCTAAACCCAAATTTCTCGACTGCTTGCTTGAGACCGGAAAACGACGCCGTGGCCTTGATCTAGTCCCGGATTACCTTGGCAAACCGTTCACGGATATCTGGAGTGGCGGCGCCATTACTGGCGGTACGGAGGATCTGAGCGAGGAGCCGAGTTTTCAGTTCATCGCTGATCATCGCGCCCTCGAGGGCGGCGCGGATGAGCGGTGTACGGATGTCCCGCTCGAAGTCCGAGGCCGCTTCGGCGAGATTGGCCGTGATGACTTCAGCAAAGATGTCCTGCAATGTCTGCTTTACATGGCTTTCCAGGGCTCTCCGCTCCCGTTTCCCCAAGTTCCTCGATCTCCTCGACTAAATGCGCAACGTCGAGCCGCGAGAAACGCCCCGACCGGGGGAACTGGGCCTGCTCTTGTGACCAGGCGTAGAAATCTCGGTCAAAAGAGTTTCTACTTGGCCTTGTTTAGTTCGACAAGCTCGCGCAGCAAAGCCTCGATATTGACCAAATGACCCTCCACCTTGGTCATGTGCTGCTGCTTCATCTCTTGCCTCTTCATCATCATCCCTTGCCTTTGCTTCATCATTTCCGAGTCCATCATCATGCCACCTGGACCTCCAGGCATCATGAAGCGTTTGTACTCATCGTCGTCGTCATCATCAGAAGCGATGGCGAGTGGACCTCCGAGCAGGGAGAGTGAGAGAACTAAGGTGAAGAGGACTGGCAGTCTGGTTTTTTGGTCATGGTAATAGCTCCTGGTTTACAAGGCGCTATCGCGTTCCAGCAATGCTTGTTGAAAAAAGTCCAATACAACATGGCCTTCTTCGTAAAATTATTATACCTCACGCTCACGAAATGTCGCTTGGCTACCTTGATCAGGTCGGCCCGCCCTTGGGCTTCTCGTCCCCGCCGTCGCGGATGCCCCGATCCCATCCCAACCTGGCGTGGATCACGCGGCCCACCGCCCGACCCGGACCTGCCATGATTCCCGCTGGCTAGCGGTAGGCCAGGGCGCGGATCCCTGCTTACTCAATTAACCGCCGGCGCTGTTCGCGCAGGGCACGCGACAGCTCACGCAACCGTCGCCATTCCCCACCCTTGTCGGCGTTGCGGGATACCCTCGCCTTACCGGCCGTGGTCCTCGGCCCGGTCGCTTGCTCCCACGGTCGCCAGGTCCGAATCAGCTCGGCCTGGCGCGCCCGCCGCTCCGGGGTCCAGCCGTTCGTCATCGTTCGCCTCCAATAGTTTGTTTTGCAGCGTCTGATTTCTTCCACGCGAGGGGGCGTCGGGTGCAGCTAGCGTGTTGTTGACTTGCTGCGGGCCATGGGCGATGTTGGCTTGGTGGACATACCCCAGCGCCCGTGGCCGCTTGAGAGCCGCCAGCGCCTCCCAGGTGGACCGGCATTGCGACTGCGCCCGCAGGGCAAGCTTGAGAAAGCGATCGAGGTGGTCCATGCGCTCGGCATCGATGGCTCTGCGCGCCAGCTGGTTGAAGATCGCATCCAGGGTGTGGGCCTGCGCCGTGAGCATGGTCTCGGCGCGTTGCAGATCGCCGTTGCTGCTCGCCCGGGTCTGTTCCGACAGCGCATCGATCAGGTCGCCCACGTCGAGGTCGCCGCGGGGCTTGCCGTATTCCTCGAGGGTGATCGCGGCTTGCACGGTCGGACTCAACACGACGCGGGCAGTGGTGATGGCCTCATCCTCACCGGGCTGACCAGCGATCATGAGCTGGTTCGGATCGCGTTGCTTGAGCGGCTTGCGGTTACTCGCCATCGGCTTCGGCCTTGGAAAGCTTGAGCAGGACACTGGCGCTCGTGTTTTCTCCGATCGCATCACATCCCGGAGACCACCGCCGCTCAGGGCACATGGGTATGCTCCGACCTGGGCAAAAAGCGTTCGCAAGAGCGCCGGTCCATGTTACACATTCCGGTGATGGCTTCCGGCTCGCCTTTGGCGCAGTGCCCAAGGTGCGGGTGGTCGATGCGCTCGAAGTGAATGCAATCGCCGCAGTGAACGGAGACCGGGCGCGGGATCGGCCTGCCGGCAGCCCGGTTCCAGCACCAGGGACAGTCCGGCACCGCACCGGAGAACCACAGCCAAATCGGCCCACAGTGCCGGCAGGTGGCGTGCGCGGTGTAATCGGACGGGCGTTTGCCCCGATCCATCTCCCGCCGCCGTGCCAGTGAACAGGCGAATGCGGTCAGGGTGTCACTGCCGATGGCGCCCTGACGCCAGTCCGCGCTGGCTTCCGGCGCCAGCGCCTCCTTGGCCTCGGCAAGGGATGAAGCATTCCGCCAGGTTTGCACCTCCCCCTCTTTGTTTTCAGACGGCACAAGCGGCACAGGCGGCACAGTCAACAATGGCGCGGGGTTTAGGCGTGCCGCCAATGTGCCGCCAAGCGGTACAGGCGGCACAAATTCCGGGAGGATTGTGCCGCCGTGTGCCGCCTGTGTGCCGCCAGGCGTTTGCTCCGAAACCCTTGCGATTGCTGGATGTACCGCCTGTGCCGCTTGTGCCGCCACAAAACGATAAGGGTTGGCTCTAGATTCGATCAGGTCTAATGCACGCTCAAGACTCATGTCCGCTCTCCTCCCTGAGTGTGATGGGGTAGACCTTCACGGAGTGGCCTCCAATGCGGACAGATTGCCGGCGCTCGCCGCCGGATTTGGGGACCAGTAGCATGCCGGCAGCTTGCAGCACATCCAGTCCGCGCTTGAGGTCGAATCCTGTCAGGGCCTCTCGTAGCCCATCGGGAGTGAACAGATAGGTTCTGCTGTTGCCTTCATCCCTCCACCAGCCCGCCCGATCTTGGACGATGGGACCCCGGTCGGCGAGTACTGCGTTTGCATCGGAAAACCGCGCATCTCCATGTCGGACAGCGAAGTCCGAGACCTGCTCCAAGATTCGCCGCTTCTCATCATTGCCGCGCCCGCGTTGAGACAACCACAGATGGAAACCCTCGCCGGCGGCTTCGAGAGCGGCGACGACGGGCCAACCGGTCAGTCCGTACTCAGTCGCCAGCTCACCCGCCATGCCGTACAGGGCGAAGCGTGCCGCTACTCGCTCGACCTGACCTTCGCCGCCGGAATCGAATAGCGCCGTCGCCTTGGCCCACTCGAAATACGCGCTCCAGTCGCGGTCATCTTGGGTCAGCCGTTCGAGAAAGGCACGGCCAGGACGCCCGTAGTGAGCCGTCGCCGCTTGCCTGAGCGCATTCGATAGGGCCGCGCCGTCCGGTAGACCATGCAAGGTATCCCAGACGCCGAAGGTCCGGGCGACCGGTACATCCGCCAGTCGCATGCTCTGACCTGTCTTGATCCTGCCGCCACCTGCTCGAATGGATGTCTCGACGGTACGCTCGCCGCTCGACAGCACCACACAGCGCCAGCGGGTGACTTTGCGGGCCATACCGCTCCGGCTCGCGCGTTGCTTGCCCAGTCCGTTGCCGAGCGCATAGATGATCTTGCCGACCTCGGCGGGGTCGCATTCGCTGATCTCATCCAGCACCAGCAGGCCATCGTTGAACAGCGCCGCCGCGCCTTCCAGGCCATTCACCGTTGCTCGCCAACTCCGCTTGTACTCGGGGCCGCCCCAGATCGAGCACGCCGCCTCGACCAAGGTGCTTTTCCCGGTGGAGCTGTCGCCGACGAAATGGACGCCGCCGCTCTCCCCACGAACAAGGTGTAATAATGGGCCGGCGAAACCGGCTGAAAGCGCCAGGGTCAGCAGCGGGTTGCCGACGGCGCGGGCCGCGATTTCCTGCCGCCAGCCCTCCAAAGTGCCCACCGCGGTGTACTCGGCATGGCCGCGCTCGATGGACTGGAAGGTCATGCCTGCCGCTTTGGGGCCGATGACGGTATCGGGCAGGACGAAGGCGCCCGCTCCCGCCCATCCGGCTTGCAGGGCACAACGTATGCGCTGCTTTGGTACGCGCCATTGCAGATACTCGGGGAGCAGTCTACGGCCTTGGCTCGGGTCCAGCTGTACGCCCATTGCCAGCAGTGCGCCGCGTAGCTCCTCGCCGTTGCCGCGCAGCAGCTCCATGGGCATCGCCCACTCGCGCCACTCGTCGAGTGTCGTCTTGAAGCGCAATAGCCGCCCGAAGTTGTCCCGTTGCTCGTCGAAAGTGACGGCATCCACATGCAAGGGTGAGCACATCCAGGTGTTCACCGGTGTGGTCGCGCCGTCCTTCTGTTTCCGCCCCTCGCAGAAGTAAACGCCGGGCTGGTAGCGCCTCCCGTCCGCTTCGTATTCGTTATCCAGGACCCGGAAGCAGGGCCGCTCATCTTCCGGCGGTGGGAAGGTTGTTGGCTCCAGTAAATCATCCGGCTTGGATTGCTCGATATCCGCCGCCTCGATGACACGCTCGATTTGCTGCCTGACGGTATCCCGATCGAACACCCGCTGCAGATCGTTGAAGTCGGAGTAGTCCTTGCCCTGCTCCTTTGCCTGCTTTTGGGCTTCTGGGCTCTCGGGTCGTCGGCCCATGAAGTCGCGAACGGCAACCTTCGCCCCGACGGTCCGCGCCGCTTCCTTGGCCCTGGTCAGGCCAGGGTTCTTGGGGTCCATGTAGTCGTCATCGGCGCATACCACCAGCGACAGGTCCGGCCATTTATGGCGTAGGGCCGCCGCGACTGGCCCGAGGTTCCCGTCGCTGAAGGCCACGACCACGGGCAGCCCAACCGCTTCGTGGATGCTGGCTCCGGTGGCAAAGCCGGTGGCGATCCACAACGGGCGGAACTGGGACCACTACTGCCTCGAATGCGCGAAGGATATTGCTCGGCGTGACATAGCCAAACTTGAAGACCTCGCTGGCAAACTGAACAACACTTTGCGCACCTGAATCAATGCCATTGACAGTGAGGCATTCCTGCAGTTCATCAATCAGCACGCGACCGCTGTAGACTCCCTCACCAACACCGAGTCGTGTGTGATCATAGACTCGGCCAGATCCTTGCCCATGCACCAATCGGTAAAGACGGCATCTGGCCCGGCTCGCCAGCTAGAGACATCTTGAATCGCCCTGATCTCAACGAGATGCGCAGAGGCTTTAAAATCGGGGTGTTCAACAAGCAAGGAACCACTACTCACGGTCATTATGAGGGCAGTGGACAAGAACGCGATCTTGCTAATGGCTATCGCCGCAATTCCGAGGCATTACAGAGCACTCACCCTTATCTCGCTCAGGCATTGGATGAGCTGGCACAATCATACGACGCTGATGGACTGTGTGAAGACCATGTGGCTGAGATCAGACGCAAGCGTTATTGAGATATGAATACCTCACTGAACCTGTTGCCAACTTAGACTCTAGTGCGTTAATTGATTTGAATACAGGCTCGTCTTCAGAGCTTTTATCTACACGACTAGCAGTACCATCCACATGGTCGTGGCTATCCCCCGATGCCCGCTTGAGCAGCCGGTCGATATTGAATTGGCTCCTGTGCAACGAGCTCGATACCGATGATGGCAATACCGGCGTTATCCAAGTACTCGAAGCCCAGCGTCGGACCGGTCCTTGATTTCACCCGCTAATGGTCCTGCTCGACAATGTTATCGAGGTAGGTGCAGGGGCATACCTGCGTCTTCTGTAGCATCCGTGGCGGCCATTGGCGGTGCATCGCCCGCCGGAGGAGGAGCTTCGAGGCCTTCACGTCCCGATGCTCACTTCACCGCTGGTTATTCTGGCTTGGTCACAAAATCCGCCACTCCTGCATCATCTGGCGGCGCTTGGCGAACAGGTCACCGCGCCGGTAGGCGGCCTCCACCCGGTTTTCGATGACGTGGGCCAGAGCTATCTCCGCCACGTCGCGCGGGAAGCTCGAAACCTCCCCGGACCAGTCGCGGAAGCTGGCGCGGAAGCCGTTGGGCACGTAATCGCCCCGGTCGCCGTTCGCTCCGTAGCCCAGGCTGCGCATCAGCAGCAGCAACGCCATGCTGGACAGGGGACGGTTGTAGCGGGTGCCGGGGAAGAGGTAGGCATTGTCTCCGGTGTAGGGAGCGTAGGCGCGCCAATCCGGCCAGGATCGGGGGCGTTCCCGACCTGAATGCTAACTAAATGCTAATTAAGCTAACTAAAAGGTAGCAAAAGCTAACCGAAAGGATGTCTCCCTTAGGTACATCTCGACCGTAGGAGATTCGAAGGAGATACCGAATACTGCCCCCCACCCTGCGTCATCAGGGGCTTTCCCGGCTTGCGCGTGGATGAGCCGAAGGTTGAAAATGCTAACTAATGCTAACCAAATAAAAACTCGGAAGAAGAAAACTCCAGGCTGCTGGAGGACCTGCCCGAAAGCGCCGCGCGACGACCTCAGCCGCTCGCTCTCGCCCCAGGTCCGGGTCAGGCCGGAAACGCGGGGGCCTAATGATGAGCTGGGTAGTACCACCTTCGACCATCTCAAGAGGAATCTTCTATCGCACAATATGCAGAAATCTGCCGAACCGGATCATTCTGATGCCTAGGAAGCCCCGCGCAAACAGAGCTCGGAAGGTCCGGAAGACGGGATGGGTTGCGCCGGAGACTCTGCGCATGTTCGCCCGACGCGAAGGAATTTTCGCGAGGGACGATGAAGACGAGGATTGGTCCGAATTCGAGGACGATGACGAGATCGAGTTCGATCCTGAGGACTTTGAAGAACTCGTGGTCGAAATCAATCCCGAAGGCCTGGATCAGCTTCGTGTGGGGCACTGCCTCTGTGCAGGTCAGGTGTACTGACTGCCAGGTATAGCCGGTTCCTTGCTCACATAGTCGGCCCATTCCTGCATCATCTTGCGACGCTTGACGAACAGGTCACCGCGCCGGTAGGCGGCCTCCACCCGGTTGTCGATGACATGGGCCAGGGCCATTTCCGCCACGTCGCGTGGAAAGCTCGAAATCTCCCCGGACCAGTCGCGGAAGCTGGCGCGGAAACCGTGGGGCACGTAGTCGCCCCGGTCGCCGTTCACCCCGTAGCCCAGGCTGCGCATCAGCAGCAGCAACGCCATGCTGGACAGGGGGCGACCGTGACGGGCGCCGGGGAACAGGTAGGGGTTGTCGCCACGGCGGGGCAGCGCCTCCAGGAGGCTCACGGTGGCGTCGGTGAGCGGCACCCGATGCGCCCGCCGGGTTTTCATCCGCGCCGCCGGGATGGTCCAGACGACGGCCCGCGGGTCGATTTCGCCCCACCGGGCGTGCAGTACCTCGCTGGTACGGGTGGCCGTGAGAATCAGAAATCGCAGCGCCAGCGCTGGGACACTACCATCACCGGCCAGCTCCGCCATGAAGGCGGGCACCTCGGGATAGGGCATCGCGGGATGGTGGCGAACCGTCTTCACCTGGGAGGGCTTCGGCAGCAGCTTGTCCAGGTGGCCCCGCCAGCGGGCCGGGTTCAGCGCGTCGCGGTACTGACGGGCGGCGGCATAGTCGAGGATGTTTTCGATCCGCGCCCGCACCCGCTTGGCGGTCTCGGTCTTGTCGGTCCAGAGCGGAGACAGGACCTTCAGGATGTCCTCGGTGGTGATGATGTCCACCGGCTTCGATCCAATCACTGGCCGGGCATAGGTCCTGAGGGTGCTTACCCACTGCCGGGCATGCTTGGCGCTCGTCCAGCCGTGCCGGTGCGCCCGGACGCAGCGAGCGGCACAGGCGGTGAAGGTGGGCGCGGCCGGTCTTCGCCGCCGCGCCGCGATGGGATCGATGCCGCGCTTGACCTGCTTCCGGCACTCGGCGGCTGTCTCCCGCGCCTCGGCCAGCCCCACGTCTGGTAAGCTGCCCAGGCCCATCTCCCGGCGCTGGCCATGAAGGGTGAAGCGCAACATCCATTTCCTGGCTCCGGTCTTGGACACCACTAGCCGCAGGCCGCCGCCGTCTTCATGTTTACCCGGACCGGCGCTCGTGACCTTGCGCGGGGTCAGCTTGTGTATCGGCACTAATCTCCATCCCCGGATGGGGGACGCCGCGAGTAAACCCGATCAGGCCCCCAATATTCACG
>Ga0209671_1001394_pt1 | contig 20081 bp, 13 predicted proteins | sample WorMetHERISLAND2_2_FD_187401 | JGI IMG/M metagenome (GOLD analysis project Ga0209671, IMG submission 187401) | Marine gutless worms symbiont microbial communities from Max Planck institute for Marine Microbiology, Germany - Olavius geniculatus... | ecosystem: Host-associated > Annelida >...
CCCTATAATCGCCGCCCCTGTATTTAAGTAAGTAACATTTTAATGCATACAGAAAACTTACATGCAAACATGCAATTTCCAAATAAGTACAATAAAACGTATGGTAATTTAAAGCAGATAATGAATTATCTAGCACGAACAAGAGAAACCACACGTAAGTCTACTACGCAGACATTTTATATTATATGAGATATTATGGAGCTAAATTTTAATAATTACCACGGACCCAAAGGACACTCCCTTAAACTAGCGGTGATGTTTGACTTCCACAAATCATTTGGCTTTGACTTTGAATGATTGATTTAAGTCAAATATTAATGGAAACTATTTCGTTCTACACGTGTGTTTTGTTACAAAAAGCTGATCGCATCAGTGTGGTACTGCAGGTTACGATCAGAATGTTCTGCCTCAGATCGCGCACGTGTTTCAATCAGCCGCTATGAGATTCGGTCACACGATGGTGCCGCCCGGTGTTTTGCGACGGTATGGCTATATAACACTACTACTGATATTCGCTTTTTTCTAGGACGTTCTAGCATCTATACATAAATGCAAGCGACAATGTTCGAAGGTCATCGAGGTCTACTTTATGCAACTGCGTTCGGACCACGTGGCTTTGCTACGAGCAGAATTTTAACCTCTCAAATTAACCCATTCTTAGTCGGACTTACGGCGCCGGGCGGTCTTAGTTGGGTTCTGCTCGAAATTTTCAGTTGCAACTGTTTTTCACTTTTAGTTTGGTATTTTTTATGATTTGTGTTCGTTACTTTTTCCGAAACTTCTCCCGGGGGAAACTTTGGTTCAAACCGCTATAATGAAATTTGGGCTTAACTAAGACGTTATCGTATCGTGTACTGTACGAGTTCGTTTGCGAACGGTCTGTTGATTCGGTGAACAGAAATGCCGAATGCGAGTTTCGGACAACAACAAAAGCGACGATGTTTGAAGGACACCGAGGCCTGCGCACTTGCAATTCGTACTGGAATCCACAGGTAAATGCTGTCAATTAGTTCCAATAATAAACAATCGTTAATCTTACGAATCGATGCGTGAGCCGTATCTCGATCAATTTTTCAGTAATTGATTGGCAAAAACGTTGCCAGCAATTCGTTTTGGGAGATATGGGCCTAACATTTACTTGCACTGATTTGGAGTCGTAAGACTTATATATCAATTTACGAGCCACTTGATGTCAGTTTTACCCTATAAAAGGTTTACTCTGCCTGATTTTGGGGGTATTTACACCGATTTACTTTTGTCGCCACGTCACTGTTGATTGATTACTGTCCGCGGTAGCGACGACAGTATTGTGTTCAGCATCGTCGTTAAGTTTTTCTTTGTTTTTGTGTTACCGCGTTAACTCGTGAACCGCTGCAATTAGTTTGATGAAATTTTGCGTGAACATCTACCTCGACAACCGCAGGAACTCTATTGAATTTTAACGCCATACTCTAAGGTCAAGGCCGCATAACTTTTGTGAGTTTTTTTATCTGCATGACACTGCGGCTAACCGCGGGTAGTACTTAGCCTCGAGCAAAGTTTGATAGCCAGTTCACACATATGAAGCCGATTCAACTCAACTCAGTTCAACTGCAAACAATGCGTGGTCTGTGCACAGCAGCGTGACGTCACAATGCTAATGACGTCATTGCATTGTCATCCACATTTACGACAGTTGAGTTGAGTTCAGTTGAGTTGCATCGTAGGTGTGAACTGGCCATAACAGATTGATTGGTGCATTTAATGGCTTCTGTCCCTCAAAATTGCAACTCCCCCAGTTTTGGGCTAAGGTCCCCCTAGTTTTCGACTTGAGTTTTCCCCTCTATTTTGGGCTTCTTCCTTCTGTAGAGAGAACGTTTTGTTAAGGGTGTAGATTGAGAAATAAGGGAAAGTAAAAAAATAGGGGAAAGTTTTGTTAAGTGTGTAAATTGCTTAGTGGAAAATAGAAGAGAAGTAGAAAATACAGGGGGAGTTTTGTTAAAGGTGCAGAAGTAAAAAAATAAAGGAAAAAGTTTTGTTACGGGTGTAGATTGCCAGTGAAAAATAGGGGGAAGTAAAAATAGAGAGGGGGAAGTTTTGTTAAGGTGTAGTTTGTTCAGTGAAAAAAGGGTGAAAGTTTTGATCTACATCTTTATCAAAACCTCCCTCCCTATTTTTCACTGGGCGCAAACTGCGCTTACCAAGTATAGGGATGGAATCCACTGGATGCATTGGTTGAAGGAATCGATACGTGAGTCGGATATCGATGAGTTCCTGATGGGAATGGCGTCCCAAGTGGCAGAACGTGAAGACCACATAGTGACTCCGGACCTACACGGACACGTCTTCGGCACACTGGACTTCTCGCGGCGGGATTTGATGGCAGTCAACATCCAGCGAGGCAGGGACCACGGTCTGCCGGACTACAACACTGCCCGCAAATACTTTGATCTGCCGCCAATCACGCGCTGGAAGGATATCAATGCTAACAGCGAAAAACTCGCGTCGCTTACACAGGTAAAATAATTCTGCATCATTGATTGTAAATAAGCACGGCCGTGTTCAAGGGGGCGGAGGTAACGGATTTAACTCCCACACCCACAATGTTGAACATTTTTAAAGTTAATGCGACAATTCTGCGTACAACGTAAGTTTGAACGCAGTGATTTAGTTCTGTTGTAAATTTCACCAAAAATATTTATAGGCATATCCGTACTTGCATTTTCCACCTCTACAGATTTGTATTTGCATTTTCCATAGACCTACTTGCATTCTCCATTTGTGCAAAATGTCCTGTTTTGTACTTACATTTTCGGTACTTGCATTTTAAAATACCTGCGTTTTCGGCGCCCCTTTTTAAAGAGGCGACGGAAAATGTGTGCGAATGCTAGAAACAACAACTGAGTTTCAAACTGTGGGGTTGCAATGTTAAGATCACAAGACGCAGCATTGTACTGTTCTGTCTCTTGGCCTTCGTATGTCTTTTTCTACACATTGTTGTCAAAATAATTGTATATTGTATTTGGTCCTATAAAATTTAATCTAAACTGATTTCATATGGTGCTTTGGCAGCATTGAACTGTCCTAGATCGAGTAGGCTGCGCAATGTGTCGGCATTAGACTGACATATTTTTATAGAGTTTAGTCTGTATTTAAGCTTAATCAGTCTTACGCAAGTTGCATTTTTTAAATTTTGAAACAAATAACCATAACGACGATAATTATAATTATAATGATGAGAGGAGATGCAATCTTTAATTTTATTGTATGTTGACCTTTCGGCAACCCCTGCTGCTTTCTTTGGGACGGCTCTCCGCCAGGTGTCGCTGCGGCAAACAGGTCAGTAATCATAGGTTTGAGATGTGTGAAAGTTGGTAGGACCTTCGTGTTGGTTCATCGACATGTCCTATTGATTCGTTGAGTGAGTTGCTAATTTATTAATTTATCAATTGACTGATTTGTAGGCGATTGAGAATGCGGAGAAAGTGTACAACGGCAGTTTGGACAACGTCGACATATGGGCTGGAGGAATGTTGGAGACGACTCCCGAAGGACCGGGTCCGCTATTCCAGGCTATTATCAAGAACCAGTTCAGACGAATAAGAGCCGGGGACCGGTTCTGGTTTGAGAACTACCGCCAAAACGGGTGCGATAGATGACGAATTTATTATCATTCTATTGCTTTGTTACTCAGGGTTTAGGCGGGCTAATTCGCGTCTAGTACGGCATACCGGCGGTTATTAGTCCGCCCGGAAGCGATAGCTTTCGGAGCGGACTTAGGTCTATGTTTTACCGCAGATGGTCTATTTATTACTCATCGCGCGGAGAGGAGTATATGAGATCAGTGTAATATTGAGGACCGACTGACCGACGACTGACCTCTGTTCCTGGAAGAGCCTTCCTGAAAGAACTTCAAACGGCCATATCTCCATAACGGTGATAGATAGACGCATGGTCACTATGGACCACCCATAGGAAGTCGACCCCCTGGAGTCGAATGGACACGCGACCGATGACGTCATGTGACCCCAAAAGGTCAAGTCGTGACCCCATTATCTTTGTGGCGCCATACCTCTATAACGGTGCCAGATAGACGCATGCAAAGATCAAATTGTACCTACCCAAAGCGCTTTTTTGGAAGACCATATTTTGGCCCCTAGTAGGTGCCCCGAATTTTTACACATGCTAGAGAATGACCAAATCTTGCTAACTCACCTTTTACCGGGGACGGGGATCCCCCTTACAAAGTGTTTTAAAAGGGGGGTCCAAAATTAGCTTAACATGTAGCATATTAGCAGCGAAAACTTTTGAGCCAAAGGAAGTAAGCCTAGTCTCACAAAACTTTCCCACGTGACGTGCTGCAAGGTATGGGTGATAACGCGGGTACAATTTTAAAGGGCACTGTTTTCTTAAAAGTTGGGAAAGCGAAAACGTCCACAATTCGGTGCGATGTGCGACAAGGCAACTTTAAACTTTGTCCGCAAATATCTATGGAAAGGTTAGAGATGTCGACAAGCGGTAAACGGCTTATCAACTATGATCCCTCCTGCGTTAAACAAAAATTGGTAAATTTTGGTCCACTAACACTAGAGATTACGCGGCTAATGTTTACCCACCCTAAGTCGACGGTGCGCGTTCTGTGTATGCTAATGCACTGGAGTGCGGGCCACGTGATTTTGCTACCAGGGAAATTCCATTCTCTTGAATTCCACCCTCCCCCTTTCAATCGGACTTACGGCTCTGGGCGGACTCACGTTGGGCTTTGCCCTAATTTTCAGTTTGTATTGTTTTGAAGGCGGTACGTAGCCAACAATTTTTCTACAAACTAAGCACTGTTCTTTTTACTGCGACAGATGTTGCCACAGCGTCCGTCTGTCTGTGAGGGCCTACTTATCGAAAATTACTTGCATCTTAAGTGCGACGTGCTTACTTACTTGTTATTTATTTGCTAATTTAATTATATGTTTATTTATTTTTTTATTGTTTTTCTTTAATTTTAAGGTACTGGATTTCCTGGGGATAATATGTTGAATTTGTTCATTGTTTATTTGTTTATTTATTTATTTTTTCACTTATGCTTCTACCTACTTGTTTATTTATTCACTCATTTATTTGTTTGTTTTTTGTAAGTTTATCTGTTTCTTTGTTTATTATTTCAGTTATTCAAATATCTGTTTATCAAACTATTTATCCAAGGACAGTAGGCCTTAATCAGCGCTGTACGTTAGTAAGTAAGTAAGTAAATTATTTAAAGTTTAAAGTGCACATTGTCAAAGAGTGGCCAATATTGTTGTTATTTGCATAGATTGTTTTCAAAAGCAGAAGTAGACGAAATCAGAAGTGTGACAGTGAAACAAGTCATTCTCGCTGTTACTAACATTCCAAAGGAGGCCATTCAGGAAAATCCATTCTTTCTTAACGGTTAGTCCGATTTGATACTTTTTATCTTTAAAAATACATAGTTTAGCTCAGTTTAGTTACGTCGCTCTGTACGCGTTTTAAGTTTTAAACTTCGTTTTTTGCTGGATGCTTTAGAAACTTAATATCTCGACAATAAAATTTTGCAAAAGTGTAACATTTCACTCCGCTTCCCCATTTATTTGTCGTGTAACTACGGCCTTAGACTTTTGTTTTATTTTTTTCTGCTAATAATTATCTATGCCAAGCTCCAAGTTCTGAGCAGCTGGATGCAGACAGTGCCGATATGGAAAACTCTACTGTACATGCCTGAAGAACCTACTTACTTACTTAAGCAATCAACCAATCAAGGGTTTCTACAGTGGTTTAGTGCTAGGTCCACTTACTTTTTTGTTTTTTTGCTTCTTTACTTACACTTTCATTCTGTTTATTTTATTTTGCAGAGCTAGAGGTTAATATTAACGTTACGCGCTATATAAATTTACGTTTTACTTACTTATTTACAGCTGAATGCAGACTGCAGAATTAATCAGAGATAGAACACTGTACTCGTGTCAGTAGTTTACTTATTTATTTACTTACTTACTTACTTATACTCCTGTTTTACTGTTTACTATTTACAGAGAAGACTCGGTACGTCAAATAGACCTGTTGAACACAGACAGTGGTTAAATTTACGACTCGCACCAAGATCGTGCAGAGACTTCCCCACTTAACTTTTTCTTAAACTTTTGCTTTGTCCTGTTTTTGTTCCTTTAGGAGATTCGTGTTTGCCACCATTCGAGCAGCTGTATAAAAAAGCAGAAAATAAAGTGGACGATTTAGTTGTGTTAAAGGCTTACTTACTTACTCAATAATCTTTTTACTTATGCACTTGACAACAAATTTTTGTGTTTTTTTTGTTTTTTTTCTACAGGGGCTCCGTGTGTGCCAACATTCGAACAGCTGAGCGCCGAGAATGGTGAAATGGAGCCCTGTACGCGGGTCAAAAGTTTCGACTATTTCAGCGGCAGCGAAGCCGCCTACATTCTGACTCTCGTCTTCATACTAGGATCAGTCATACGTAAGTAAAAGTTAAAAGTTAACAGGTTAAAGATACTGTATAGCTTTTTTTATAGCAAACCCATCACAGTGCTACGGAGCGTCACCTGCTGTATGGGATCACACAGTGTTATCTTCCACCCGACGCAGGTGAACGAGCCCTGCCTTAACTCCAGCCAGATAAGCTGGTACTCGATTTACCTACCCCGGAGAGATGGAAGGCTGAGTTGACCTAAGCGGTTGGCTACATACCGAGATGGTTTACCTGCCCGCATGCAGTCACCCATCCAAGTACTAACCCGGCCTGGCGTAGAGCAACTTTGTAGATCGGACACAACGCGTTACCGTTACGCCACTCAACCACGTGAGAGACACCGCGTGAGCAAAAGCGCTTTACAATTTCCAGGCAAGCGACAGCTGATTAGCATGAGCTAATGATACCGCAGCGCACTATGCGGCCATCCATTGCCCGCGTCAGCAAACAATTATACGAGCGGCATTGGCAGCAAACATGTCATCGCCTCCATTAAGACATTAGGCCTTTGCCTTGTAACCCGTAAATTACTACTCATTTTCCATACCGCTGAGGGTAGGAGACCGAGTTGACCTGAGCACGCAGTAAGTTAGCAACTTGCTCAAGGTTATACAATACGATAACAATTTGCACTCGAAAACTGACCGATAAGTTGTCAGTTTAATCAAGCACATGAATTGAAAAAAAACATTGAAATGTTTTACATAAAAATGAAGTGACAAAAACTGAAAGACAAATACAGCTTGCAAATGACTGGCAGCTAGAAACATAAAGATATAAGTTGACATTCACAAAGTAAGTAAGTAAGTAAGTAAGTAAGTAAAATGTGAATTTTTATAGCGCATAACGTTAAATTAACCTCTAATGCGCTCAAAACTGTTTGTGTCTGCAATAATAAAGCGTAGTGTAAGCTTAGTTTGAAATGAGTTGCTTTATATGGCTATACTTGTTTACAGCAATGATTGTGCTACTGCTGTTCTTGGCGAAACGTCACAAAAAGTCGACGGAACAAGAACGCGCCAAGCTCTATCAGTCGCGCAAGAAAACGCACAAAATCACCGATGATGACAGAATGCTCTCCGGTGCGTACATGATGTCGAATTGGATAAAATGACAGCTGCAAAGATTGGCTAGCCAGAATGCATTGATAAATGCACAGACTAATGTCACATTGTGTCCAAATTAATTTATCCCAGTAATTATGTCATGGAGCATCTACGACGTTCGGTTTGCTTATATGCGGCAGGTGCTGCCAACAAAACGATGATAATACACTCGGTACGATACGATAAGGATTTGCACTTGAAATTGACAGATGAGCTGTCAGTATAATCCACGACGCAAACTAAAAAGAACTAAAATGTGTTGAATGGAAATGAAAGGAGAAAAACTGAAATAGTAGTAGTTATATTATAAAACATAAAAATAAAAATAAAACTGCCGATATGGGAGACGTAGAAGACTGAAAACGAAAAAAAACTAGAAAGTGAGGAAATAGCAATTAAGCTTAGTCAAACTATAGACAGATAAGTGAAACGAGAAAAAAGGCGTGAGCAAGTTAATTGATTGAGATTAACTGATGGTGTGTTTTACACGGTGTATAGCCGTGGAGTGGATGGGTCAGGGCCAGGGTTCTCGTACAGTCGTCATCACTCTGGACGACACCAAACAACGAATTGTCGTGGCCGAGGACAAGAAGGTCGTACGGACGCTGGACTTGTCCAAACTGGAAAAAAACGTCCCGGTCACGGTCATGCTATCAGCCGACGTCGAGATGAAGTTTATGTTGATACGCGTGCCCAAAGAGTACGACCTGGTACGTTCGTAATACTAGCATAGCTTCATTCTCTGGAAATCAAAATGTGTGAGGTCGATTATCGACTTTTTTGTTTTCCTTTTATTATTTTTTAATTTTTTTTTCATTTTTTTCTCTATTTTATTGTCTCTTTTTTTTCTTTCCCCCTAAAATCCAAAGGTCTGGGGAACGCCGTAATTAAGCTCTCCAATGGGGCACGGGTCGAGCCCCGGCCGCCAAGGCATTTTTGTGCATTTTAAACTTCAAAATTGCGACTAATGAAAACTACTTTTTGTCGCTGGCAAACAAAATTATGTGTAACAGGCAGAAAAAATGCGTGAGACTCACGCGAAATGTGTAAGACTTGGCAAGGCTGTACTATATTACAACAGCGTAGGGTCAAACAATAACTATTCTTACAAGAATAATTAGTGGTGTACAATAAATGCTTGAAAGTTAAAACAGAACGTTAAGATGACAAGTCTACATATTTTGAAAAACTTAGATAGGCTAGGGATAAAACGCTCGCTGAAACAAAATTTGCAGTTCCGTTCAAAAGACGTAGGGTCTGTCACTAGTACTTCCTTATTCAGTGGCTAATTGGTGAATTGCGTTTAAGCTTACGTCTTCTTATTTACTAACGTACGGTGTGCTAGGTGTTGACGCTGGAAAATGGTCAGGAAAGGCAGAGCGTGTTGAACAAGTTCACGGCGTTCTTTCGCAGCATTCGTATGCCAATGACAGAGCCACAGTCGCAGACTGAACACACCATTAAAACCCAGGCGATGACAAAGGACAAACGACAGAAAGAACTGGACACTTTCTTCTCAGCTGTCTTGGCACAGGTATAGTAACAATTTTGTCCATTCATTCATTCATTCGTTTAGAATATAAGGCTTGTTGACTACTATCATACTAAGTTTGCTATTATTACTAATTATTATCACTTTCGTTTTTTTAATTTTCGTTGTTGTTGTTGTTTTTGTTTTTTTACAGGGCGTCAGCATAGTTTGCTATGCAGATTCCCTGTCTTGGTTGTTTTAGAGCCACTGGCCGTCTGTCTGTTTGTTTGTCACATTCAGCGATGCAAGCTAAGCTTACAAAATCTTTACTGTTGGCTGCCACCAAGACTCTAGTTCTTGTTCTGTTGCTACCACTACCGCTGCTGCAGCTGCTGTTACCAAACCGTATCCCAAACAAACTGAGTTCCATTGTCAGAACGTCATAGCATTTTCACCAGCTTTGATAATTTTTAACACAGTACATCACATAGTATGTAATTTTATTGTTGTAGCCATCTTTCTATTAAACTTCATCAAGGCTGGTAGAAATTTCACAAAAATTCTGACCAAAAAATAATTTAACTTAGAACTTAGTTTTTTTGGGACATGATGTACTGTTGTTACTTATATTTACAGGGTAGTCTAAAAAAGCGGAAGGGCTGATTTTATTTTGTGATACTTTCTATAAATATGCACCGATTTTAACCATTTTGTTCACAAAGGCACTGAAATACGACGAGGGTTACGCTACAGAGTCGCTAAGACGCAGTTCTCGCGATAGCTCTGTGTACATCGCGGCCGAACTGACTAAGTCAGAGTTTGCGGAATCGTTGGGACTTCAGTCGGATTCCACGTTCGTCACCAGCATGTTCAAAATGGTCGATAAAAACGACAACGGCTACATCTCTTACAGAGAATTTCTGGACTTCTTCGTCATCTTTCATAAAGGTAACAAAAATTCGTTTTAAAAGTTTTTATATACGAAGAATTGAAGCTGCAGTTTTGCTTGAGACCAAGATATTTTGTTGTCGATAAGCAACAATTCATAACTTTTGCTAAAACCATTATTTTTACAAAATTTTGTGGTCGTTTAAGCAATTTATTGAAAATTAAGTGTACGAAATTGTATTCAGATTCCTTCAGATTTTAAATTTTTATTGTGAAATGTCTAGGGGATTACTTTCTTTCCAAACACATTGTAGAGTAGGCCTAGTATTAGAACTCCTGCTGTTCAAGGCAAATCGACTAAGGCGATTATGTTTTGGGACTGTCGATTTTTGTCAGAGGGTAATGGATAACCGGTGCTCAAAAATTATAAACAAATTCTGAATCTGACAAAGTTTGGTGGAGGAGTTTAGGCGTCGTCCAAGACTCCAAGGAGAAGAAGATTGCATTTTGGTGGCAATCGGACTTTTTTAGTGGATTCCATATTCAAAGTTCTATATCGCCATTTTGAAGTATATCTCAGCATCAGACCCGTCGAGAGTGAGGTAGCGGATAAGTCACCCCGGACCCCGCGACATTTGGGAACCCCGCCGTTGCTCAGAAATATAAAGTGCACTAGAATGCGCCATTTAAAAAAATCAAAAATTTTCTTTTCAGAGAGGTCCGGCGAGAATGTTTCCTCGGTCTCGGCTGTGGCTTTCGACGGGCCCTCTCAGCATGTTATTAACGGATTTTGACAAAATTTTATGCAGAGTGTACTAAGTTCGTTGTGTTTGCCAGATGGCAGCATTATTTTTGTTGGAGGTTTCAGATCTTTGATGGCTTTTATAATTCACGGTGCTGTTCCTATTTATAGGCAATGCAGAGGAGAAAGCGAAGTTGATGTTTAACATGTATGACTTGGACAACTCGGGAAACCTGACAAAGAACGAGTTCAAAATGATGCTCAGGTATAATTATTATTATTATTATTAGGCCTACGTGTCTACTGTCTATACTACTGCTACTGCTATTACTACTAATATTATTACTACTATATTAATAATTATTGTAGATATTTATAAATAATTATAAATTATTATAAATTATGATAATTGTTAAATTATTATAAACTATTATAAATTAGTGTAATTATTATTGAATCGCATTTATAGTATACAAAAAGAAAAAAGCACAACATGTAACTAGCAACGGTGTGACCTGAAAACGAGTTGAAAAAAACATCGTTAGGTCAAAAGCTGTCAGAACAAACTAGTTTGAGCTAGCACATAACTTTAAAAAAAGTGGTGTTTTAAATAAAAAAAATTAGAATAGAAATTCAACAAAAACGATAATGTGACGACAACACTATTTGTTCTGGTTGATTGGAGATTGAGGATACAGTTTGAATTAAATTACATAAACATTTACATTAATTAAGTTAGTTAAGTTAATTAATTAAAGTTGCAGACTGTTGCAATTGTTGACAGATCTATGGTGGAACTGGGAAATGAAAAAATCGAGGAGGACAAAATCGACGACTTGGTAGACAACATGTTTCGGAGAACTGGCTTCAGTGACAAGCCTCAGATATCTTTTGACGAGTTTCAGCAAGTGCTCAGGGATTACAGCGAAGAACTAAGCTACATGTCGCTCGACATGCAGTGTCAGTAGTAGCCTAGCAGTAGTAGTAGCCTAGTAAGTAAGTAAGTAAAATGCAAATTCATATAGCGCATATTGTAGCAGCTTTAGCTCGGTGGTGTAGCGATAACGTGTCGAACTAGTGACTCTGAGGTCGGCGGTTTGCATTTTGTTTTGCATTTTGACAGACTTAGGTTTTTGCTCCAAATTATGCAAATTTTTCGACATGGAAAACATTTTTCGACTATTTTTGACCGCTTTAAATATGGGTGAGGGAAAATTGCTTTCTTTTTCCTTGGTCACGATGCCATTAGCCGAACAGACTAAACATGTCTAAATCCGCCTGTGTGTCTTGGACTCTGCTGGTCTGTGTAGTCGGTGCGACAAAAGTTCAGGCTGGCAAGAGAGCAAACGCCGCGACACGAGCCAGACAAACTCTCCGTCTTGATTCGCCGTCAGTGATTTCTTATATTATTACTCATCTGGCGATGAATTATGATATTATTATGATAAATGATTTAAACTGGAAAACTGGCAGACAAGCTACCAGTGTTCTATCTGGCATATGAAGGTTTTAAACGCGCAACACTACAGTAGTACGTTTCTCACTTGCGGGCATTCTACAGGGTGCAGCAAAAAGTAATCTCCAAAGTTGTTTGCCATTTACTGGGCAACCGCTTGAAATTCTAGCGCAAAATTTTACACCCTTATTAAACGTTTATACCGCACACATAGGCTAAGCGGCATGTGATACTCTCTTTGTCTTGCAAAGTTACAAAGTTTTTTGTGAGAAAACATCGTGAATTTGCACGTTCAAAAAGGTTAATGCTGTAATGAGTTATGTGTATTGAAAACGACTGGGTGCATTTTGTTCGTGTATAGGTCTCAATAATACTCGATTGAATCATTAATTGCAGTGGCTTTTATTTCCCTCCCCAATCTGGAATCGAAATCAGGCGCAACCTTCCTCCACATTTGGGCTCAATTTTCCCCACATTTGGACTTAAGTACCCTCTCCCTTTTAGACTTTTCGCCATTTCTAGGGAAAACGTTTTGTTAAGAGTGTAGACTAAAAAATAGGGGGTAAGTAAAGAATAACGAAAAGTTTGGTTAAAGGTGTAGATTGCCCAGATTTCCCAGTGATTAATACGTCATAGTTTCGCTAAGGGTTGCCCAGTGAAAATAGGGGAAGTTTTGATCTACAACCTTAACAGAACTTTCCCCATTTTTACTTGGCGGCAGCTGCGCCCATCAGGTGCAGCGATAGAAGCCATTGATTGCTTGATCGACTGCGCAGTCCATCTGCACCGGCAAGGAACCGTTACTCAACGTTCGGACCCCTGGCTCAAGTGAAAACGATTGAGAGAACAGCGCCGCAGACGAAGCCGGAGATCTACTGCCAGTGGCTGATGAGCTTCGTCGAGAACTACAGGCGACAGATCTTCTGGGCGGTCCTATATACGCTTCTGCTGTTTGGCGTCTTCATCGAGAGAGGCTATTGTAAGAGAACTCGTTTTATTGCATCACCTACTTAGTCCCGCTGTTTCTCACTATTACGTCTGGGGTGATATAAGCAGGAACATCGTTTAAGGGAGAGGTTGAATGGGTCTGCGGACCCCCAAGGATTTATTATTTTTATTTTATTCCTGCAAATCATAATCTTTGAAACAGTGTTACTGCTGCAAAAACAATACGTTACGCAGACTGAGACCGTCCCCCAATGATTTACTAAAATGACGCCACCAGTTTTAAGTGACCATATTTTCACTCCACTTAAAAGAGACAACAGATAGCTTTTTACTTTTGTAACGTAACAAAGCTACTATAAAAAACGCATTATATACACTTTTATTTTGCCAAAAAATGTGAAAAACATCTGACTAAACTAAACTTAGCATAACTAAAAATAAACTAAATGTCGTACGTAAAACGGCATAGGCCTGGACAAAACAGAAATTCATTCATTGCGTGCCATCGTTCTAGGAGTTAGTGGTGTGCCAATTGTTTCGCGCAAAAGATCAGAAATCAGCGCTGTTAAAAATCTACAGAAAATGGCGCATTTTTATCACCCATTGAAGATACCAGCGCTATAATTCTGCTCCGCGATAAATCGGCGAAAACTTTAGAGATCATAAAAAGAAAAACAGCGGACAAACCATACATTTGCCACCAGGTACCACAATAAGTCACAAACAAGTTGCGCGAAATTAAAAATCGTATTTCAAAATTTTTGTTGTACTACATGCTATTACAAAATACTAGGTAAACTATATACGACCAGATTCAATGCTGTTTTACTGTTTTTGAATAGGGTCATAAGTTGATCGAAACGTAACTTATTTGTGTAAATATAAAAAACTGTATTTTGACGAATTTGTATAACTTATCTACCTTACGGTTTTTTATCAGGCGACACGCTATTTTAATATTTACTAGCATGTACACGTAATGTTATCTGTAAAATAAGGTTGGTTGATTGATTTAATTAACTGAATGATTGGTAAATTCAATTGATTGTTTGAACTGTTTCGTCTGCGTCATAGATGTAAAACATTTTTTGTTTTTATAGAAGTTTAAAAACATGTTTTTATGTTTTTAAAAAATGTTTTTGTCTTATTTTTAATGTCATGTTTTTGTTATTATTAAAAATAAATGTACAAAATTACAAATATGATGCATTTCTCGTGGGCAAATTGCGTTTAGTCCTGTTTTCGATCTATACCATAATCACGGTTACAGATTAACATTCAGTACATTTTGGTCTTCAGTCTTCACAATCGGTAAATGTTCGTTTGTAACATGTTATTGTGCTAAATGTGGTTCGATGTTTTTATGTATGTTTTACGTTTTTTTCTAAAAGTGAAATAACGTGTTTTTTATGTTTTTTTTTATATTTGCAAATGAATGTTTTTAACATCTATGTTCTTCGTGTAGTTTTTGCGATAGAGCGTGAGTCGGCCGGACTGCGACGCATTTGCGGCTACGGTGTCACAATCACCCGAGGAGCTGCTAGTGCCATGATGTTCACCTACGCCTCGCTGCTAGTCACAATGTGTCGCAACATCATCACTTTTCTACGAGACACGTTCCTACATGTCTACGTACCGTTTGATGACGCCGTCAGCATGCATAAATTCATCGCATTTTGGGCCGCCGTCTTTACGCGTCAGCATTTATTTATTTATTTTTATTTGTATGTTTTCTGTGTTTATTTATTTACTCGTCCATTTAGTACCGTTCGCAAATCCCCGGCAGTATAATTTGTCCCAGCATCGTCGCTAAGTTTTTTTCCGTGAACAAGATATCTTTAACTCAAAAAAGCTGCACTTGATTAACTTGGTGAAATTTTGTGTCAACAACTGAATATGTAGCTTGACAGTCACAAAAAGCTCATTTAATGTCAAGGTCAAATGCCAAGGTCACATGGAATATTTATAGTGTTTTTGTACTTTTTTGTAATCTTGACTTTTATTATGATTATTTTAGTTTGTGTGCATTATAAAGTAGTTACACTATTACTTGACTAGGCGAAGGCTGGGATTAGGAAGTGATTGTTTGCTTTTTTGATGATACGTAACTTTTTGATAAAATATGTTTTGTGGATACAGTGGTTCACATTATCGGTCACTGTTTCAACATTTACCACATCTCCAGTCAGACGCCAAACGACCTCGCCTGTCTCTTCCGTAACTACTTTCACGCGTGCGTATATGACTTAGTGTAGCTCTACTATAACATCATTAATGTTGCACTGTACAAAATTTTCAAAGTTGATCGTGCCAATATGAATTATGAACTGCCTTAGATGATACTTGAATATTCCAAGTGTTGCGACTGCTATAGAAAGACGTAAGCTTCGCTTTATGGACAGTCTTTCAAGTTGTATAAATCTTAGGCACGTATATAGTTTTAGTTTTTGCTTTTAACTGTGTGTTTGCTAGTTAGTGGTTTCGTGTTAGTGTGTTTTGTAACTATAGCACGTCTGTGTTGCTTTATGCGAAATAAAGTTTATATTCGTATCGTAGATTATAAAAATAGGCCTGGCACGAAGTTGCGCTACTTGTCAGGCAGTGCAAATTTTCGACACACGATATCATAGGTGCTCAAAATTTTAACCCATTGATGCTGAATTCTTTTATGATTTGCTGTTAAAGTACATGTAGGTGTTCCATTTGTTGGAGACGCTAAACAAGAAATGGGTTATTTTTTGAATTTAAGTTTTTCCAAAGTGGGGATGCCAAATTTTGCATTTTTGAAGGAAATTTTTATACAGGAAAAGACTTGCTGGTGTCTTTGCATTGCCAATTTTTTGACAACCCAAAATTAGTAGCTCATTTTGCCCTTTCCCCACCACGATTCAGTGTATTATTATCCACTGTTTTATGGTAATTTATGATATCGTGCATTTTTCGTTTGCTTGTAGGTCAATATTATGGTCGGGCTTTTACAGTGCAGTGGGCGGATAATTGTAGCTAAATGGACAGCCGCTCATAATGTCGACACTGGGCTGACATTTTTGCCAATGGTTGCTCAGTGGCTTAGTGGTTACGGCGTTGTATTCTATACCGAGAGGTCCCTGGTTCGACTCCGGGCATGTCCGTTATTAATTAACAACTCTGGGCAAACTGTTCACGCCTATCTGCCTGTGTAGGTACAAGTGTTTAGTGGTTAGCGTCGACTCGTAACTTTCAGGTTGCGGTTAAATTCTCGCTGCCGTCATTTGCAAGCAACCTTGAGCAAGTTGCTAACCGACTGTGTGCTTAGGCCAACTCAGCCTCCTACTCTCAGTGAGACGAGAAATGGGTAGCAGCTTAAGTTTCACGTGGCGAAGGCCTAGTGTGACTAATCGGGGCTGCAAACCAAACCGAGAGTCCATGTCCGCTGACGTGGGCAATGGATGGCCGCATATTGCGCTGCCAATTGGCTGCCATTTCCAAGATCGTAAAGCGCTTTTAGTCGCGACTCATGTAAGAAGCGCCTTAGCAATTTATCGGAGTTGCCTTTACTTTTGCTTTTTGCTAACTTTTGCTTGTGTTACGACTGCGGCGATAGCTTAATGAATGTTAAACGTTTGAAGTGTCAAAACTGCTAGAGGTTGATTGGCTGTTTGTTGTATTTTAGAACGGACGAGCTGCCGAAGTTTCAGCGATGGGCCTGGGAAACCCTGACAGGTAATAAACACCTGGGGCAACGTGGAAGGGAAAAAGAAATTGTCAAAAATGTAGTTTTTGTTCAAACATTTGCGTCCAAAAATGCAAACTTTGAAGCTAAAAACACTCATTTTGAAAACATTTAGGGAAAAGTTTAAATTTTGAAAGGCTGTAATTTATATCGGAAATTTGCAGCTGTTTTTTTTCCGGAAAAGTGCAATTTTTGCCCCTCTTTTTTGACCAAGGACGCCACATTTTAGGTCTACTTGCCAGATACAGTCCGATATTGATTTTTTTATTTAATCCATTTTAACACTAAAGGTGACGTCTGCAAACTGATAAATAAGCATTTATTGATTGATTTATTTATTTATGTGTCGATTTATTTATCAACTTATTTATTTTTTTATTCATTTATTAAATAATTTAATACTTTGTGTATTTATTTAGTAACTTATTCATAATTTACCGCTCACATTAGAAACATTGTAAATGATCTCTACAATAAAGCATATTTGTCTGTCATCTATAGGTTTTACTGGGATGCTACTAACGCTGCAATTCTTCCTGATTTTCATCTTCAGCATGCAGTATTCGCGCCGGCACACGTTCCGTGCGTTCTGGCTGATTCATCTCAGCTATCCCATCTTCTTCATCCTGATGCTGTTGCACGGCGCCGGGCGAATGATACAGGCGCCTTACACGTACTACTTCGTGCTAGGACCGTTCATTCTGTTCGCTATTGATCAGTTGATATCCGTCAGCAGACGAAAGATTGAAATACCCGTTGTCAGTGCAAAACTTTTGCCCTCCGGTAAGCGTATAATGTTAAAGAATATTCTGATTACAGGGGAATCATTTAGGGGGGAAGGGTTGGGGTCTATGAAGTCCTCAAAAATTTATGATTTTAATTTTTTAAAATCGTACTTCTGAAACAATGTTACTGCTGCAAGATTAATACGTTACTAGACTGAGAACCCCCCATGATTTCTGAACTGACGCCACTGTCTGATTAACAATAATAATGGTAAAGGTATAGGTCCGGTGCTTGCTATAGGCCTACCGCTTCTTAAATGAGTCAAACTTGTGACCAGAAGCGCTTTACAATGTAAGTCAAGTGGCATGAGCTAATGATACCGCAGCGCACTATGCGGCCATCTATTGCCCATGTTTTAAAGTAAACTAGAAACGATACGCCGGTCAGTATGCCACCGTTCACCTAGCTATTACAAAATAAGCATTTATTTCATTTCAGTTGAAAGTTAACTTCCACGCTGGTGAGTTAAGCTCAGCGTCTAGTGTGCCGTGGGCTGGTTTGCCGCACCGCAAGTTATTATACGTAGACATGTAAGCGAAATATGCGTCATTTTTGGCAGGTTTTTGACGTCCGGTGATCGTGATTTTGGTCATTGACTTCTTGAACTGAAAATTTAAAAAACTGTTTTTGCTCTGTGAAACATTCACACACCGATTTCGGTTTTTCGACCTGTCTTTATGTTCAAGCTAGGACAGACGGACAGACGTACAGACAGGCAAGATTTGTAATGCGGCCTACGAGGATGGTCGCACAGTCAACACAGTAGCAGTTTCTGTTTGCTGTAGAGGTGACGTATTTGGAAATGAAGAAGCCTCCTGGCTTCAACTACCAGTCGGGTCAGTGGATCCGTATAGCGTGCTTGAAGCGAGGAGGCAATGAATACCATCCGTTTACATTAACCTCCGCCCCACACGAAGAGAATCTCAAGCTGCATATACGCGCAGTGGGCCCGTGGACCTATGCCATCCGACGTTTGTATGATCCGCGGAATATGGAAGGCAACAAGTACCCCACGGTCAGGCGCTTACTGTCGCTGTCGTTTTGTTTGTTATTATTATTTTAAAAAAGGACCAAAAGTAAGCTTGAATTCGCTATTTCCATAAACCCCTTTTCCGTCGATCGTTCCACGTCAACAAAATTTTGCATGAGCAGTGGTAATCTTTCTTTGTTTTGAGTTTCAGAAAGATCGGTTGGAAATGTGGGAGCTATAGGGCGAGGGGGTCGAAATTTTGGCGTTCTCATTGACTTGACACGTTGCTTATACCACAGCTTGTCACTACCGCACAAGCCGTGATCATTCTATTATTGTTAATCACAAGTGTGACAGACAGACGGACAGACGGACGGACAAAGCGCGTAATACGACCTATTGTACTGTTTTAGGTGTACGTTGACGGTCCATACGGCGAAGGACATCAGGACTGGCATCGCTATGACGTCAGCATTATGGTCGGGGGTGGTATTGGGGTCACGCCGTTTGCTTCCATACTCAAAGATGTGGTCGAAAAATCGCGCGCTGGCATCAGATTTCCTTGCAGAAAGGTAAGGCGTGTATAAAGCATTTTAAGGCGCATACAAAGCGACGTAACTGAACTGAACTTAACTGACACAGCGAGGTTACTGGTCATTGGTTGACGCGTACGTGAGCGTAGTCACATAGTCACGAACGCCGTTAGGCGGTGGTTATTGTAAGCATTAATGCTTGCCTAATGGTCAGTTCGTCAAAAACTAATCCGTGTCAGTTCAGTTCAGTTCAGTTACGTCGTTCTCTACGTCCATTTTGCCTACCAGCTTACCAGCGAAAGCTGGGACGTAAACAGGCACACCTAGCGATGCACTGTTCTAGTATCTGTGGTCTTGCAGTGTGAACTGGTGTCTGGTTGAGGGCTAAGGAAACGGAGATCAGCGCCGCCTTATGTGCCTTGTGGCTCGGAAAGGACTTTTCGTTTTGTGCTTTCATGTATTCTAGGCTTATTCACCATTCTTGGCCATCGTACGCAAGTTGGTAAATATAGGTACAAAGTCTATCGTCTGTCGTTATTTTCATCAGTAGGTTCCTAACATTTTACTTTGCGTATATAAATATTTAAGTTACCGCCGTTTTTACTTTGCCTATTCGACATTTAATAGAAATTTCAGAAACAAAACGTCAAAAACGTGTTTTGCGTCATATAGAAAACGTTTATAAACTTTTGTTACAGGTATGGCGTTTTGCGTTTGTTGCTGCCAAAGTTAAGAATTGAACGCTAAACTAAGGATCATGCATTTGAAATGTTCAAATCGTCACTGAATAATCACGCTGGGCAGGTCCGCATGAAACATTGACTGACATATCCCTCGTTCGAAGTAGGCCTAATGTCGTAAAAACTTATTTTCCGTCATGTATACAGTGCACACTGGTGGTCGTCTGGCAATATGCTGATAATTAATCTCAGAAACATTGGAATTGTTCCTGTGTGTAGCTGATGTGTTTTGCTGACTGTGTTTGTGGTTGCTCTTT